>Ga0169931_10004334_pt1 | contig 22108 bp, 15 predicted proteins | sample Kivu_15m_20L_FD_129675 | JGI IMG/M metagenome (GOLD analysis project Ga0169931, IMG submission 129675) | Freshwater microbial communities from Lake Kivu, Western Province, Rwanda to study Microbial Dark Matter (Phase II) - Kivu_15m_20L... | ecosystem: Environmental > Aquatic > Freshwater > Lake...
ACCGCGGCGCCGATCAACTTCAACGGCCTGGTCCGTCAGTACGACCTGCGTGCCGGCGGCGAATACGGCGACCTGCAGGTCAACCTGGCGCCCAAGGGCGAGCGGCACGCGCAGAGCCACGCGATCGCCACCCGGGTGCGGCCGGCGCTGCAGGCGATCGGCGCGCGCCACGGCGCGAACGTCAAGGTGGTCGAGGTGCCGCCCGGGCCGCCGGTGCTCGCGCCGATCGTCGCCGAGGTCTACGGGCCCGAGGCCGAGGGGCGGCGCGAGGTCGCGCGCGCGATCCGCGCCGCGATGCAGGCGCACGAGGGGATCGTCGACGTCGACGACAGCGGCATCGCCGACGCACCGCGCCACCTGCTGCTGGTCGACCGCCGCAAGGCCGCGCTGCTCGGCGTGCCGCAGCAGGCGGTGGTCGCGACGTTGCGTGCCGGGCTTGCCGGCGAGCCGGTCGCCTGGCTGCACGACGGCAGCCGCTACCCGGTGCCGGCGGTGCTGCAGCTGCCGCCCGAGCGCCACGGCGACCTCGACGCGCTGCTGCAGCTCGCGGTGCGCTCGGCCGACGGCCGGCTCGTGCCGGTGCGCGAGCTGGTGACCGTATCCGACTCGCTGCGCGAACAGCCGGTGTACCGCAAGGACCTGCTGCCGGTGCACTACGTCGTGGCCGACATGGCGGGGCGCGTCGACAGCCCGCTGTACGGGATGTTCGCGCTGCGCACGGCCGTGCAGGCGATCGAACCGCCCGGCGGCGGCCGCGTGCAGGAGTGGTTCGTCCGCCAGCCCGACGACCCGCTGCGGCACTACGCGGTCAAGTGGGACGGCGAGTGGCAGATCACCTACGAGACCTTCCGCGACATGGGCGCGGCCTACGCGGTCGGGCTGGTGCTGATCTACCTGCTGGTGGTCGCGCAGTTCGGCTCGTACCTGGTGCCGCTGATCATCATGGCGCCGATCCCGCTGACGATCGTGGGCGTGATGCCCGGCCACGCGCTGCTGGGCGCGCAGTTCACCGCGACCAGCATGATCGGCATGATCGCGCTGGCCGGCATCATCGTGCGCAACTCGATCCTGCTGGTCGACTTCATCCGGCTGCAGCGGGCCGAGGGCGTGCCGCTCGCCGACGCGATCGTCCGCTCCGCGGTCGCACGCGCGCAGCCGATCGTGCTCACCGGCGCGGCCGCGATGCTCGGCGCGTTCTTCATCCTCGACGACCCGATCTTCAACGGGCTCGCGATCTCGCTGATCTTCGGGATCTTCGTGTCCACCGTGCTCACGCTGGTGGTGATCCCCGTCCTGTACTACGCGGCGTTCCGGCGGCAGGCCGGCGCCACCCCTGCCCACCCCCCCGAGGAGTCCACCGCATGAACCCGATGCCCCGCGGCGCGCGCCTGCGCGCCGCCGCCTTCGCCGCCGCCCTCGCATTCGGCGCGGCCTCCGCCGCCCCGGTCGACGACATGGTCGCGTTCGACGGCCGCTACATCCCGGCGCTCGCGTCGACGAGCGCGGCCGCGTCCGACCCGGCGGCCGCGCCGCGCGCCCAGGCGGCGATGCGCGACCTCGCCGAGCGCTGGCCGGCACTGCGGCAGCGCCTGGTCGACGCCGGCCGCACGGCCCGCGACCGCGCCGGCTGGCACGCGATGCTGGTCGAGCTCGACCGCAGGATCGCCGAGGCCGACGCGCTGGTGCGCGGCGGCCGATTCGCCGATGCGCACGAGGCGCTCGAGCACGTGCGCCCGGCGATGGGCGACGCGCGCCGGGCCGCGGGCATCGACTACTTCGTCGACCGGCTGGTCGCGTACCACGAGCCGATGGAACGCATCGCGAACGCCGCGCCGCCGCTGCGCGAGGGCCGCTCCGACGCTTCTGGGCGCGACCGGCTCGAGCGCGACTTCGCGCAGGCGCGCGCGCTGTGGCTGGCGATCGAGCGCACCCCCGTGGACGCCGCGCGCCACGCGCTCACCCCGCAGCGGCTCGCGCAGTACGAACGCGCGGTCGCCGAAGAAACCGCGGCGCTGTCCCGGCTGTCGGACGCGCTGCGCGGCGCGGACGCCGCCGCGCTGGCCGCCGCCGCCGCGGCGGTCAAGCCGCCGTTCGCACGCGCGTACACCGCGTTCGGGATCGCCCCCGGCGACGCCGCATCGCGCTGATGTCGCGTTCCCCGTTCCATCCTCCGAGGAAACTCACATGACGTCGTGGCAATGGGTCCGGCTGATCGCCGGCACGTTCATCCTGGTGTCGCTCGCGTTCGGCGTCCCGGGCAGCCCGCTGTTCCTGAGCCCGTGGTGGCTCGCGTTCACCGCGTTCGTCGGCGCCAACCTTCTGCAGAGCGCGCTGACCCGCTGGTGCCTGATGGAGTCGCTGCTGCGCCGCCTCGGCGTGCGCGCCGGCGCATGATCCTCGCGCCGATTCGATCGCGTCCTTCAGCACGGTGCCGATGAAACCGCCGTAGCGGCCGACCGGCTCGAGCGCCGGAGGCTGCTTCACGAGGAAAGGGGACCGCACAGGCGGCGGCGAGCGCTGGGTCCTTCATCGCGCTGATCACTCCGCTCGGAGCGAGACCCTTCGCCCCGCAGAGATCGCGTGCCAGGACGCAGCGGACATCGAACGAGCTCGACCGTTCGCGTTTGCGGCAGCGCCGCTTGCTCTTGATCGACACGCGCAGGGCCCGCACCCAGGTCGCGCCCGCGGAGGCCTGGCGGTGTGCGATCGGCCGGACGGCTTGGAGGAAGTCGGCCTCGCCGAACCGGGACGCCGATGCGCCCAACGTGGGGAACGCGCCGTCGACAGGACCTCGCCCCTCAAACCTGCGGCGCGTCTTCCCTCGCGGCGGACTGCATCGGTCGCATCGCCGGATGCTCGGGCAGCCGCGCAGCCAGCAACGCCACGAAGGCGGCGGCGTGCGGCGGCAGCGCGCGTGCGCCGTGGTACACGACCGTCATCGGTACGACCGGTCCGCGCCAGTGCGGCAGCACCGGGCACAGCCGACCGGCTTCGACATCGCTCACGCACCGCCAGTCGGGCAACAGCGCGATCACCGTCCCCGCCAGCGCCGCCTCGCGCAGGATGTCGAAGTCGTTGACCTTCAGCGGTCCGCGGATCGGCACGCGTACGGTCCGCTGGCCCAGCGACAGCGGCAGCATCCGGTGGAACGGCCCCGAACCGATCGCCACGCACGGGTGCCCGGACAGCGCCTGCGGCGTCCGCGGCGGCGGGCGGCGCTGAAGATAGTCCGGGCTCGCGACGAGTCGAGACGGCGCGTCGAACAGCGGGCGAGCCACCAGAGCGGCGTCGCGAACCACCCCGAGTCGCAACGCGAGATCGAAGCCCTCCTCGATCAGGTCGACGCTGCGGCTCGCACACATCAGGTCGAGCTCCACTTCGGGCCAGGTGCGCAGGTAGTCCGCGACCAGCGGACCGATCATCGGCCCGAGGTTGGCCGGCGCGGCGACGCGCAGCAGTCCCCGGGGCGCGCTCTGGAGGAGCCCGACCGCGCGCTCGGCGGCCTCGGTCTCGGCGAGGGCGCGCTCGCTGTGCGCGAGGTAGACGCGCCCGGCTTCGGTCAGGGTCATCCGCCGCGTGGTGCGTTGGATGAGCCGAGCACCCAGCCTGCGCTCGAGCGCCGCCACGCGCCGGCTGACCGTGGACTTGGGCAGCTCGAGCAGGGCCGCAGCGCGCGTGAAGCTGCCCGTCTGGGCGACGCGCGCGAACACCATCAGCTCGTTCAGATCCATCGATTGATTATGCCGTCAGAGGAACATTCTGTCCCCGTTCAGCCGTCTAGTCTCGATCCTTGGCATCAATTCATACTCGACCTGCAGTCGGGCGCCGAACTCGATGTCGACCCGGGAGCGATCGCATGCCAGCCATGCCGAGCATCACGTCGATCACCGTCACCGAAACCGGCCGATCGTACGCATTCCGACTCGCGCGCTCCGGGCGGGTTGGTGCGCCCCCGATCCTCTGGCTGCACGGCTCGGGACCCGGCGTCACCGCCCTGAGCAACTGGTCGGGGATGCTCGAGGCCTTCGGGGACGCCTACGACAACCTTGCCCCCGACATCGTCGGCTTCGGAGAGTCGACTCACCCCGATCCGCCCCCGGCCGGTCGCAAGGCATTCACCGAACTGCGGGCGCGCACGCTGCTGCGGCTGCTCGATGCGCTCGGGCTCGAGCGGGTGAACTTGGTCGGCAACTCGATGGGTGGGGTGATCGCGCTGGTCATGGCGGACGAAGCTCCGGATCGGGTCGACCGGATGGTCCTGATGGGCTCCGGCGGCGCGCCGGTAGCCCCCACGCCGGCACTGCGTCGGCTGGTCGGCTTCTACGACGATCCGACCGCGGAGCGGATGGCCGAGCTGATGCAGGGCTTCGTTCACGACGCATCGGCCTTCGGCGACGACCTGCTCCGGATCGCGCGAGAGCGGTTGCCGATGGCCACCCGGGAGGACGTTCGCCGATCGCACCTCGCCACCTTCGCGCCCGGCGGCGAGCCACTCGCCTTCCCGCCCGAGCGCCTCGCCGGCATCGGGCACCCCACGCTCGTGATGCACGGCGCAAGCGATCGCGTGATCCCGGTGGCCGCGAGCGAGTACCTCGCCGCTCACCTGCCCCGCAGCCGGCTCCTGGTCGTGGAACGGGCCGGACACTGGCTGCAGATCGAACAGCCCCAGGCCTTCGCGGACGCGGTCAGGACGTTCCTGCAGACCTGAACGGCGCGCATCGAACACGACCCCACCCGACACGAGGAAGAGGAGGAGCCGACATGGAACTCGCGAACCCCCGCAACGCCCGCGGCGCTCGCCGGCGCGCTCTGGCTGCTGCCGCCGCGTTCGCCCTCGGTGCGGCCACGCTCCCGCTCCCGGCCGCCGCCCAGGACACCTACCCGCTGCGGGCCATCAACCTGGTCATCCCGTTCGACCCCGGTTCGCAGCCCGATCTGCTCGGACGCGCGGTGGCCGAGTCGCTGCGCCAGAGCCTGGGCCGGCCGGTGGTGGTGCAGAACCGGGTCGGCGCGGCCGGCACCATCGCGGTGGAATCGGTGGCCCGCGCAGCACCCGATGGCTACACGGTCGGCTTCGGACCGCCGGGCCAGTTCACCGTCCTGCCGCGGCTGCGGAAGAACTTCCCGTACGCGATCGATGACTTCGAGTTCCTGTGCCAGACCAACGAGGCGGTCTTCCTGATCGCGGCCGGACCGAACTCACCGTACTCGACGCTCAAGGATCTGCTCGAGGCGGCGCGACGGGCACCCGGCCGGATCAACCTCGGCACCGCCGGTCACGCAACGTCGCCGCACCTCGCCGCCGAGTGGATCGCCCAGCACGCTGGGGTCACCTTCAACACGGTCCCGTTCAAGACCGCCTCGGACATGATGATCCAGCTGGCCAACGGCTCGATCGACATCATGGCGTCCACCGCGACGGCCCTGGCTACACGGCCGGACTTCAAGCCGCTCGCGCTGATCGCCGACGAGCGCCTGGCGAAGTACCCGTCGGTGCCGACCGCTCGCGAGCAGGGGTTTCCGCTCGAGTCTTTCGGCGCGATGATGGGCCTGTACGCGCCGCGCGGGCTGCCCGCCGAGGCCTCCAGGGCGCTGCGCTCAGCCTGCGCGAAGGTGGTCGACTCCCCGGCCCTGCGGCAGGCGTCCGAAATCACGTCGTCGCCGATCCGGCATCTCGATGCCGAGGCCTACGCCGCCCGGATCCGCAGCGAGAGCCGGGAACTCGAACCCCTCATCCGCAAGCTCGGGCTCCTGCCACAATGAGCCGACCCACGGTCAGGGCGCTCGGGTACGTCGTGTGGCGCACCCGCTCGCCGCACGAGTTGGGGCGCTTCCTCGCACAGGGCATCGGCCTACAGCCTGTCGACGATCCGGCCGGCGCGACGACGCCCGCCACCGCGTACCGGATGGATGCCCGCGCGTGCCGCTGGCTCGTGCTGAGCGGACAGACCGACGGGCTGCAGGCGCTCGGCTTCGAAGTCGCGGACCCCGACGCGCTGCGCATGCTCGGCGAACGCCTCGCCGCGGGCGGCCTGCGCGTCGGGGCCGGCTCGGACGCGGACTGCGCGCTACGCGCCGTCGATGCGCTGTTGCGCGTCGAAGACCCGGCCGGTCACATCGTCGAGTTCTTCTCGACCGCCCGAGAAGTGCCCGATCCGTTCGTGTCGCCAACCGGTAGCGCCTTCGTGACCGGACCGCTCGGCGTCGGCCACCTGGTGCTGTCCACCGCGGTACTGCCGGCATCGCTGCACTGGTACGTCGAGGAGCTGAGCCTGCGCACCAGCGACGTGATGCAGCTGCACGGCGCCGATGTCGCCTTCCTTCGCTGCAACCCGCGTCACCACAGTATTGCGCTCGTCGGCCTTCCGGGAGCGTCGCGGGTCCTGCACGCGATGGTGGAGATGACCACGCTCGACGCGGTGGGCCATGCCCAGGATCGACTCGCACAGCTGGGTTTCACGCTTCGCCGTACCCTCGGCCGCCACAGCAACGACCACATGGTGTCGTTCTACGTGGACGGTCCGGCCGCGTTGCAGATGGAGGTCGGCTGGGGTGGTCGTCTGGTCGACGAGGCGACCTGGAGCGTGAACCGGATCAGCACGACGAGCCTCTGGGGACACCGCGAGCTGCCGGGGGCGCAGGTCGCATGAGCACGCGCCGACCCAACTTCCTGTTCTTCATCGCAGACCAGTTGCGAGCCGACCATCTCGGTTGCTACGGCCATCCGACGATTCGCACGCCCAACATCGACGCACTCGCCGCGCGCGGGGCCCGGTTCGACCGCTGCTACGTCGCATCGGCGGTGTGCCAGCCCAACCGCATCACGCTGATGACCGGCCGCATGCCGTCACTGCACGGCACGCAGCAAAACGGCATTCCGCTCGCGCTCGATGCAGTGTGCTTCACCCACCTGCTGCGGGCTGGCGGCTGGCGGACAGCGCTGTTCGGCAAGGCGCACTTCCAGAACTTCACCGGCGCACCGTCCCGATTTCAGTTGGAGTGGCCGGCCGGGCAGCGGCAGCCGCCGCCGGAGCTCCGGGAGCCGACGCGCGGGCTGCGTACCGGTCCCGGCTACGACCGCGAGTACGCGTTCGATGCAAGCACCGATCCGAACGCCGATGAGCGACAGGGCGACTTCTACGGCTTCGAACGGTTCCGCGTGTGCACCTGGCATGCCGACTCCGTGCGCGGTCACTACTCCGCATGGCTTCGGGAGCGGCTTCCCCAGGCCGACAGCCTGCGCGGCGCAGTGCCCCCGCCACACGACCCGTCGCTCGTCGCTCCACAGGTGCGCGCCTCCGCGCTGCCCGAGCACCTCTACCCCACGCGTTACGTGGCCGACCAGACGATCGCCTACCTCGAGGAGCGGGCGCGCGATCCGGCCGGCGAGCCCTTCTTCGTGCAGTGCTCCTTCCCGGATCCGCACCATCCGTTCACGCCGCCGGGCCGCTTCGCGTCGATGTACGACCCGGCCGACGTCACGCTGCCCGAATCGTTCCACCGCCGTCCGCACGACCCCCCACCGATGCTCGCGCGGCTGCACGAGGAGCTCGCCCTCGGTACGCGGCATCTGCAGGACTGGGTCGCGCCCTATGCCGTGACCGAAGCCGAGGCGCGGCACACGCTCGCGGCCACCTGGGGAATGGTGAGCCTGATCGACGACGCCGTGGGCAGGGTGATGCGCCGACTCGAGGCGCTCGGACTCGCCGCCAACACCGTGGTGGTCTTCACCAGCGATCATGGCGACTGGATGGGTGATCACGGCGTGATGCTGAAGGGTCCGATGCACTACCAGGGCCTGATCCGCACGCCGCTGATCTGGACCGAACCACAGTCCGGCCCGACGCCAGCCGGCGCAGCATCGGCGACTGCGGGCCTGGCCGTGAGCGCGGTCGCCAGCTCGCTCGACATCGCCCGCTCGCTGCTCGCACGCGCCGGCCTCGCCGCCGGCCACGGCATGCAGGGCCAGGATCTCGGCGCATGCCTGCGAACGCCCGATCGCTCCGAGCATGACTGCGTGATCGTCGAGCACCAGACCTCGCGCCCGGCCCCGGGAGCGACGCGCCGCCTGCGCGTGCGCACGATGACCGACGGACGATGGCGGCTGTCGATCTGGGATGGCGTGCCGTTCGCGGAGCTCTACGACCTCGATGCGGATCCGCACGAGCTGGTGAACCGCTGGAACGACCCGGGCTCGCGAGGCAGACGCGCGGAGCTCGTGGAACGGATGCTGCGCAAGACGATCGACCTGCAGGAGCGCGCGCCGTTCCCGGTGGGCGAGGCGTGATCGCGGTACCCGCTGCGGCTGAGTCCGCCGCATCGATGTCGCGACGCGTCCCGGTTCCGCACCCGGGTCGAGAGCGGACGGACGGGTGGGGAGAACATGCTGCTCCGGCCGATGCAGACCGACGCGCAGGCAGAACGTTCGCTCGATGGTCTCAGCAACCGTGTCGGCGGGCGCCAGGACCACGCGGCCCCTGAGGTCTGTGCCCCGCGCGGTGCCGACGCCGGGCTGCCGACGGCGACGCGCCGTGACGAAGCCCGGGTTTGCCATCGGATGGCCCTGGTTACGACCGGAAACCTCCTGGACGAGACCCACTGCGCGCTGAAGGCCCGCGCGCATTGCCACGGCCGCAGCACTCGAGCCGGGATCCGCGAAACCCTCGAGTCCGCCGCGAGACGCGGCACGCCGCGGCCCTCAGCTCGGCAACGGCCCGCCGACCGGCGCCCGCTGCAGCGACACCTGCTTGCGGCCGCCCGCGATACGCTGACGGCCGACCTCGACGAAGCCGAAGCGGCGATGGAACGCCTGCGATGCCGGATTCGGCGGGTCGACGTCGAATTCGCACACCACCTGCGCGAACCCCCGCTCGGCGGCCGCCGCGAACAGGTCGCGGTACAGCAGCGCGGCCAGACCGCGCCGCTGCGCTTCGGGAGCGACCACGACGCGATCGACGTAGAGGAAGTCCGCCCAGCGGCGGTCGAACCACCGGTAGTTGACGCTGTCGTAGGGCGCGCCCGACGCGAAGGCGAGCAGGAACGCGACCACGCGGTGCGCGTCGACCACGACCGTGTGGCGCGCGGCGTGCGCGTGCACGTGCTCGAGTCGCACCCGCGTGAGCGGGCTCAGCGCATGCACCGCCGCCTCGTTGAGCGCGAGGATCGGTTCGAAGTGCTGCGGGCCGGCGGGGATCGGCGTCATCGGGAGCGCCTCGTCGTGAAACGCGAAACGCGACTGCGTGCCGGGGCGCCGGACTCAGAACGCGTCGCCCGGCACCCGCACCCACCCCTCCATCAGCACGCGCGCGCTGCGGCTCATGATCGCCTTCTTCACGACCCACTCGCCGCCCGCCTGCACCGCCTCGGCGCCCACGCGCAGCGTGCCCGACGGATGCCCGAAGCGCACCGAGCCGCGCGCACCGCCACCCGCGGCGAGGTTCACCAGCGTGCCGGGGATCGCGGCGGCCGTGCCGATCGCGACCGCGGCGGTGCCCATCATCGCGTGGTGCAGCTTGCCCATCGACAGCGCGCGCACCAGCAGGTCGACGTCCGCCGCGGCCACCGGCCGGCCGCTGGAGGCGACGTAGTCCTTCGGCGGCGCGACGAACGCCACCTTGGGCGTGTGCTGGCGCCGCGCGGCCTCCTCGAGCTTCGAGATCAGGCCCATGCGCATCGCCCCGTGCGCGCGCAGCGTCTCGAACATCGCGAGCGCCTTCGCATCGCCGTTGATCCGCTCCTGCAGCTCGGTGCCGGTGCAGCCGACCGAGGCCGCGTCGACGAAGATCGTCGGGATGCCGGCGTTGATCATCGTGGCCTTCAGCGTGCCCAGGCCGGGCACCTCGAGGTCGTCGACCAGGCGTCCGGTGGGGAACATCGCGCCGCCCGCGCCCTCCTCCTCCGCGGCCGGGTCGAGGAACTCGAGCTGCACCTCGGCCGCCGGGAAGGTCACGCCGTCGAGCTCGAAGTCGCCGGTCTCCTGAACCTCGCCGCCGGTGATCGGCACGTGCGCGACGATGGTCTTGCCGATGTTGGCCTGCCAGACGCGCACGGTGGCCGTGCCGTCGCGCGGCACGCGCGACGGGTCGACCAGCCCATGGGCGATCGCGAACGGCCCGACCGCCGCCGACAGGTTGCCGCAGTTGCCGCTCCAGTCGACGAACGGCGCGTCGATCGACACCTGGCCGAACAGGTAGTCGACGTCGTGCCCGGGCCGCGTGCTGCGCGACAGGATCACGGTCTTGCTGGTGCTCGAGGTCGCGGCGCCCATGCCGTCGATCTGCTTGCCGTACGGATCGGGGCTGCCGATCACCCGCTGCAGCAGCGCGTCGCGCGCGGCGCCCGGTGCCTGCGCCCGCTCGGGCAGGTCCTGCAGCCGGAAGAAGACGCCCTTGCTCGTGCCGCCGCGCATGTAGACGGCGGGGATGCAGACCTGCGGTGCGTGGGCCATCGCGGTGCTCCTCACGCGGCCTTGGACGATTCGAGGAAGTCCTGCGCGAAGCGCTGCAGCACGCCGCCCGCCTCGTAGATCGACACCTCCTCCGCGGTGTCGAGCCGGCAGACCACCGGCACGCGCACGGTCTCGCCACCCCGCCGCCGCACCACCAGCACGAGCCGCGCGCGCGGCCTGCGCTCGCCCTCGACGTCGAAGGTCTCGGTGCCGTCGATCGCGAGCGTGCTGCGGTTCGTGCCCGGCTCGAACTCCAGCGGCAGCACGCCCATGCCGATCAGGTTGGTGCGGTGGATGCGCTCGAAGCCCTCGGCGACGATCGCCTCCACGCCGGCCAGCCGCACGCCCTTGGCCGCCCAGTCGCGCGACGAGCCCTGGCCGTAGTCGGCGCCCGCGATCACCACCAGCGGCTGGCGGCGCTCCATGTAGGTCTCGATCGCCTCCCACATCCGCACCACCCGCCCGTCGGGCTCGAGCCGCGCGTACGAGCCGGCCTTCACCTTGCCGTCGACCACGACCATCTCGTTCCTCAGCGTCGGGTTCGCGAAGGTGGCGCGCTGCGCGGTGAGGTGGTCGCCGCGGTGGGTCGCGTAGGAGTTGAAGTCCTCCTCGGGCAGGCCCATGCGCGCCAGGTACTCGCCGGCCGCGCTGTCGGGCAGGATCGCGTTGGATGGCGACAGGTGGTCGGTGGTGATGTTGTCGCCCAGCACCGCCAGCGGCCTCATGCCGCGCAGCGTGCGCTCGCCGGCGAGCGCGCCCTCCCAGTACGGCGGGCGGCGGATGTACGTGCTCTGCGCCCGCCACGCGTACAGCGGCGTCACCGCGGCGCCCTTCGCCTCGCGCTGCTCGAACATGGGAATGTAGACGTCGCGGAACTGCTTCGGGCGGACCGCGCGGCGCACGATCGCGTCGATCTCCTCGTCCGACGGCCACAGGTCCTTGAGCATGATCGGGCGGCCCGACACGTCGGTGCCGAAGGCGTCGCGCTCGATGTCGAAGCGGATCGTGCCGGCGATCGCGTAGGCCACCACCAGCGGCGGCGACGCGAGGAAGGCCTGCTTCGCGTACGGATGGATGCGGCCGTCGAAGTTTCGGTTGCCCGACAGCACCGCCACCGAGTACAGGTCGCGCTCGACGATCTCCTGCTGGATCCTCGGCTCGAGCGCGCCCGACATGCCGTTGCAGGTGGTGCAGGCGAACGCGACGATGCCGAAGCCCAGCCGCTCGAGCTCCTGCTTCAGCCCGGCCTCCTCGAGGTACAGCGCGACCGCCTTCGAGCCGGGCGCGAGCGAGCTCTTGACCCAGGGCTTGCGCGCCAGGCCCGCGCGGTTGGCGTTGCGCGCGAGCAGGCCGGCGGCGATCACGTTGCGCGGGTTGCTGGTGTTCGTGCAGCTGGTGATCGCCGCGATGATCACCGCGCCGTCGGGCATGCGCCCCGGCTCCTGCGCCCACGGCGCGGCGACCCCGCGTGCGGCGAGCTCGGTGGTGGACACGCGCGCGTGCGGGTTCGACGGGCCGGCCATCGTGCGCACGACCGTGCCCAGGTCGAAGTGCAGCGTGCGCTCGTAGCGGGCGGTGCGCAGCGCGTCCGCCCACAGCCCGGTGTGCTTCGCGTAGGTCTCCACCAGCGTCACCTGCGACTCCTCGCGGCCGGTGAGCCGCAGGTAGTCGAGGGTCTGCGGGTCGATGAAGAACATCGCCGCGGTGGCGCCGTACTCCGGCGCCATGTTGGAGATGGTCGCGCGGTCGCCGAGCGTGAGCGCGGCCGCGCCCTCGCCGCGGAACTCCAGGTAGGCGCCCACCACCTTCGCCCGGCGCAGGAACTCGGTGAGCGTGAGCACGACGTCGGTGGCGGTGATGCCCGGCTGCGGGCGGCCGGTGAGCTCCACGCCCACGATCTCGGGCAGCCGCATCCAGGACGCGCGGCCGAGCATCACGTTCTCGGCCTCGAGCCCGCCCACGCCCACGGCGATCACGCCCAGCGCGTCGACGTGCGGCGTGTGGCTGTCGGTGCCGACCAGCGTGTCCGGGTAGGCCACGCCGTCCTTCGCGTGGATCACCGGCGACATCCGCTCCAGATTGATCTGGTGCATGATCCCGTTGCCCGCGGGGATCACGTCGACGTTCTCGAACGCGAGCTTGGTCCACTCGATGAAGTGGAAGCGGTCCTCGTTGCGGCGGTCCTCGATCGCGCGGTTCTTCGCGAACGCGTCCGGGTCGTCGCCGCCGCACTCCACCGCGAGCGAGTGATCGACGATCAGCTGCACCGGCACCACCGGGTTCACCTGCGCCGGGTCGCCCCCGCGCTCGGCGATCGCGTCGCGCAGCCCGGCCAGGTCGACCAGCGCGGTCTGGCCGAGGATGTCGTGGCAGACCACCCGCGCGGGGTACCAGGGGAAGTCGCGTTCGCGGCGGCCCTCGACGATCTGGCGCAGGCAGTCCTGGAGGATCGCCGGGTCGCAGCGGCGCACGAGGTTCTCGGCGTGCACGCGCGAGGTGTAGGGCAGCCGGTCCCAGGCGCCGGGCTCGAGGTCGTTCACGGCGGCCCGCGCGTCGAAGTGGTCGAGCGCGGTGCCGGGCAGCGGCGTGCGGTAGGCGGTGTTCATGGCGAAGGCGGCGGCGGGTTGCGGCGGCCGGCCGGATGCCGGCCGCTCCCGGTGGCCAAGGGTACCAGCCTGACCGGGTGCGGCCCAAGGCGCTCGCGGCCCGGCAGCGCACGCGCCCGACGCGCCCGATCGAGGCAGGTCTTCGGATGCGGCTGCGGGCGGGGCGCGTCACGTCCGCTTCGGCCGACCGCATCATTGTTTCGCCCGATCGTGACGAATTCGCGCCGCGACGCCGGCTTCCTGGAGCACGCTGCGGCCTCCGGGATGGGTTCCGATGAAGAAAGACCTGTTGCACACCTCGACTGCGCTTGAGCAACCTCCGGTCGCCGGGACGCCGATCCGAGCGTCGCTCGATCCGAGTCGATTGATCGACCGACCGATCTGGGCGGGCATCCACCTGCTGGTGGTCGTCGGACTGTTGCTGCGCTTGGCGAGTGCGCTGCTCTCGGAACGCATCAACTGGTACGACGAGATCTACCAGTACCTGGAGCAGGCTCATCGCCTCGTCTACGGGTACGGTACGGTGACCTGGGAGTACCGGTATGGAATCCGGAACTGGCTGGTACCGGGAGTGCTGGCAGGGGTCCTCGAAGTACTGAGGCAACTGGGTGCGGAGACGCCCGCGCAGTACGCGCCTGCGGTACGGGTGGTGTTCGCCGTCCTGTCGCTGTCCGCCGTGTACGCGATCTACCTGTTTGCACGCGATGTGTACTCGGAGCGCGTCGCACGACTCTCTGCGGTGCTGGTCGCCTGCTGGTACGAGATGGTGTACGTGTCGACCATCGGCACGCCCGAGGTGTTCGCGACCTACCTGCTGGTCGTCGCCCTCGCGCTGGGCGTGCGGCCGACGACGAGGCGGATGGTCGTCTGCGGTCTGCTGCTCGGTCTGGCGGTAGCGCTGCGGATGCACTATGCCCCGTTTGCGATCACCCTCCTCGGGTGGATCGCCCTCGGGGGAGGACGCGCGCGGGCCGCGCTCGCCGCCGCCTGCGCCGCCGGGCCCGTCGTCGCCGCCGGCCTGCTCGACGCCTGGACGTGGGGCGTTCCGTTCTCGTCGTTCGTGCTCGCGACCAAGTACAACGTGCTCTACGGAGTATCCGAACTCTTCGGCGTACGTTCGCCGTTCTACTTCGGCTGGGCGCTGATCGTGGCATCCCTCGGCATGTACGGGATGGCCGGCGTGGTCGGCTGCATCGCTTTGCGCCGCAACCTGCTGCTGCTGCTCATCGCGAGCGTGGTCTTGCCGCATTCGCTGCTGGGTCACAAGGAGTACCGGTTCATCACGCTGGCGTTGCCGCTGCTGCTCGTGCTGCTGGCGTATGCGATCTCGCTGGAGTGGCTCGGAGCGCTCCGGTCGGCGGCGCCCGTGGCAGCCGGGGGCGGTGTTGCGCCGACGGGTGATCGTCTGCGACCCTCCTCGGCCACACTGCTCGTGACCGCCGCCGTCGTCTCGGCGCTGGGGATGGCGTACGCGCTGCCGCGTCAGCGGGCTGCATATCCGAACGGCGCCTTCGATCGGAACCCGACCTTTCTGGCGCAACTCGACCTGTCTCGACGCGAAGGGGTCCGTGCCGTGGCGATCCTGCACGAACCGTGGTACGAGGCGGGCGGCTTCAATTACCTGCATCGCGACGTACCGCTCTACGATCGTGATGACTTCAGGCGACACGGCGTGGCGCTCGCCGACGCCGTCACCCACGCGCTCGCGCGTGTCGGGGATCCGGTGCCGGACGGGTTCGTCGAGCGGGCCCGATACGGCGACGTCGTCGTCTACGTCGCAGTCGATCCGCACCGGCCGGTGCGGCCCGTGCCTGTGGACACCAGGAATCGACGTCTCGCGGAAGTGGAGGATCGGTTCGTTCCGGAAGTGTCGCCGCGTTTTCCGGGCAGACCCGACCGCGGCGTGGACCGTCTGCCCTAGTCGCTCGGTTCCCGCGGATGCGCTTGCGAGGCGAGGACTTCCGCGCGGTCCTGTCCGTGCGGGCAGAGGTACTTGCAGGGCTCGTCGTTTCGCCTTCGGCAGGCGTCACTCCGGCACCCGGGCCACGGTGTTCCTGCGACCTCGACCGCGAGCGGCGTGCACACGGTGGTCTTCGCCGTGCGCGCCGCACCGAGCGGCGCCTTCGGGCATCGTCGTCGTACGCAGGTCCGAACCACGGTGCCGCAGACGAACACGAACTCGCCGTCGACCACCGCGCGCACCACGCGCCCCGGCAACGACTGCTGCAGGGTCGACCGACCCGGCGCGGCCTACACCCGAGCGCACGCGCAGACGCTTTGCAATGCCACCGAGCTCGAGCTGATCGTCGCTGCGATGCGCGACGCGATCGGCGCGCTCACGCCCGCGCAGGTCCGCGTCCGCATCAGGCGCGCCCGCGCGCTGCGGGACCGGCAGGCGACCCTGCTCGCCGGCCAGGCGGGCGCGACGCGCGCCGCGGCTGGCACCGGTCGTGGCACGCCGGACGCGAACCGGCGCACCGGGCGCAAGCTCGAGCTGTTCGAGGAAGCGCTGCGCCGCTTCGAGGCCCGGCTGTCCGCGCTCGACGCGGGGGCGCCCGGGAACGCCCCCTCGCGTACCGGTCGAGGCGGCACGCCGTCGAAGAAGGCGGCGCCGCGGCGCACGCCCGCGACGCCGGCCCGTCCGAAGAAGTCGGTGGCCCGCAAGGCCGCCGCGACCGGGGCAGCGAAGGCCGCACGGCGAGCGGCCGTGCCGGGCGCCGCTGCCGCCGCGCCCGCGAAGGCGCGCAAGCCCGCCGCGCCGGCGCGCTCGCCCAAGGCGCCCGCGGTCGCGGCGCCCTCACGCAAGGCGCGGGCACCGAAGACCGGCAACCCGGTGTCGCCGGCGGTTCGGTTGCGCGGCAAGGTGATCGGTTCGCACGTGCGCACGGCCACCGCCCGCAACCAGGCCCGGCGCGACGGCCGCTGACGCAGGGCGACCCACTCGGTCCGACGCGCGCGCACGGACGGTGCGTTCCCGCGGTCGAGGACCGGGTGTCGGCGGCGCGACTCGTGGTGGATGGGCACGTCACGGGCAGCGCCGCTGGGCTGAACGCAGGGCCCCTCGATCGCCCCGAGCAACGTCGTCCTCGATGAGTCCCGCGATTCCGGGACGGCGCCGACGTCACGGGATGACTCGACGGTCCTCGACGCGTTTCCGCTGAAACGTCGTCCACGGCCGCCCGACCGGCCGGCCGCGTCAGCTCCGAACCGCCCGCGGCACCAGCCCCGAGGCGCCGAGCGCCCGCAGCGCCGGGTCGGCGCTGCGCTGGGCCTGCGCGCGCAGCCGCAGCAGCAGCCGGCCGGCGACCGAGCGCTCGAAGATCCACGCGCGCACCGCGTCCGGGTCGCGCCCACCCGGCTGCGCGCTGGCCGCCTCCTCGACGTAGGTCCGCAGGTCGTCGCAGGCGAGCTTGAGCGCGCCGGTCGCGATCGGCGGCGGTGCGTCCGGCGCGCCCGCCTCGAGCTGCGCGAGCACCTCGCACAGCCGCTCGGCGAGTGCCTCGATCGACTGACCGCCCAGCCCGAACGCGGACGCTCCGCGGCGCCGCACCGCCAGGTCGTGCCAAGGCGCGAGCTGCGCGACCTCGGCACGCAGCGCGTCGCGCAGGCCGGCGGCGGTCGACGGATCGGGTGCGGGGGCGTGCGACGCGAGCGGGCAGGCCATGCCCTCGGTGTGCGCCTGCGGGTCGACCGTGGCCGGTGCGTCGTGCGGGAAGTCGCGCAGCACCACCGGGCCGTCAGGGGCCTCGAGGAGCTCGAGCGCGGCGCGCAACACCTGCCGCTGGAAGTCCGGCGCATCCGGTGTGCCGAGCGGGCGGCCGAGCATGAACGGCACCCACAGCGCACGCGGCGGCCGCATCTTCTGCGAGTGCTCACGCACGAGGCTGATGCCGACCGAGGGAATGCCTTCGTCCTCGAGGTAGTGACCGACGGCGCTCACGGCGCACGTGCAGTTGGGTCAGACCGGTATCAGCACCGCGGCGTCCACGCGGTCTCGGTGCAGCAGCCCGGCCAGCTCGCGAGCCTTGGGCTCGAACGTGGTCGGCGGGAAGGGCGCGCCCATGAATGCGTAGTGGTGGTCGGCAACCGAGCCCACCACGCCCGCGGCCTGCAGCTCGCGCAGCCGGTCGATCGGGAACACCACGTTCGGATCGCTGCGGAAGCCGGTGCGGTCGAAGTTGACCGACACGTGGCTCATCACCAGCTCGCTCGCCGGCGTGTCGCCCGGGATCACGCGGTAGTCGTTCCCGCCCGAGGCGAACGGGCGGTCGCCGCGGCGGTGCAGGCCGGCGGTGCTGACGATCGCGACGCGGCGCCGGGCGAGCGCCGGTCCGATCGCCCACGGCTCGGACGGCATCCGCGGTGCGCGCTCGGCGAGCTGGGTCAGGTGGTCGCGCTCCCAGGGGGACAGGTCTTCGAGGCGAGCCATGCGGGTCTCCGGTGCGGGCAATCGGCGGGATGCGCCGCGGCTGCCGGCGCTGGCCGTGGATCGACACGACCTGGTCCGGACGGTGGCCGGGCCGGGCGGGCTCCCGGCTGCGGCCGATCATCATGGCCCGGAATGAGGTCGAACGTCATCCGAGGGCTCGATGGCCTCACCGTGCAGCGGATGCCGACGTCGTGCGCCCCGCGATCCTCCGGACCTGCTCGATCGTCGACGTCGGCCCGGCAGCCCGCTGCGCCCTCGGGCTGGGCAGCGAAGGACCCCTGGCGCGCGCCGGCCTATCCTCGGCCGCTCGAGCGGTAGAACGGCTCGTCGCCGACGCCGTCGAGGTAGCCGTCGTAGAACGCCCGCACGTGCGGCATCACCGCGTCGGCCAGCGTGATCCGCTCGCGCTCGGCCGCGGTGCGGGGCCGCGCGAGCGCCGCCGCGATCCCGGCGAGCACCGCGTCGCGGTCCACCCGGGTGAACCGCCCCTCGCGGTAGACCCATTCGCCGCCGATCATCACGCTGTGGACCGCACGCGCCTTGGCGCGCTGCACCAGCACGTCGACGAAGCCGATCGCCTCGTCCTGGTAGGGGAAGGTGACGGCCGACCAGTCGAACATCACCAGGTCGGCCGCCATCCCGGGCGCGAGCCGACCGATCGTGCCGGCGAACGGGGTGGTCGCGGCGCCGTGCTCGGTCGCCATCCGCAGTACCGAAGCGGGCATCGGGTTCGGCGCGTCGAAACCCGGCTCACGGTGGGCGCGCAGTACCAGCCGCATCTCCTGGAGCATGTCGCGATCGTCGTTGAGGCCGGCCTCGTCGATGCCGATCGCCACCGGAATGCCGCCCGCGGTGAAGCGGTTCACCGGCGCCATGCCGCTCTTCAGGCGGAAGTTGGAGCTGCAGTTGTGACACACGCGCGCGCCCCGGTGGGCGCACAGGGCGATGTCGGCCTCGGTCATCCAGACGCCGTGCCCGATGGTGAACTGCGGGCCCACCAGGCCGAACCGGTCGAGGTGCGCGAGCGCCGAGCCGCCGGTGCGCCGGTGCGCATAGGCCTTCTGGTACGGCGTCTCCAGCACGTGCATGTGGACCGGCATGCCGGTGCGCTCCGACAGCCCGGCGCTCGCCTCGAGCGCCCGGTCGGACAGCCAGTGCAGGTTCGCCGGCGCCATCTGGATGCGCTGCAGCGGATCGGCGCCGTGGCGGCGGAACAGCTCGTCGAAGATCGCGACCTGGTCCTCGAGCGAGAGGGTGAACCGGCGGAAGTAGGCGGCCATCGCCGGCCGCAGCGCCTCGGGCAGCCGCGCGACGAAGTCCTGGTCGGCCTCGTAGACCAGGCGGTTCTGGTCGCGCAGGACCTGCGAGTACGACACCCGCATCCCGATGTCGCGGTAGGCGTCCAGCACCCGCTCGGCCACCGCCAGCACCTCGTCGGGCGAGCCGGGCACCCGGCTGTGCAGGTGCGTGACGGTGGTCACGCCGCTGGCGATCATCTCGAACGCCGAGTACAGCGTGTCGGCATAGGGGTCCACGTCGCGCAGCATCAGCCGGCTGGCGAACCACAGCTCCAGCGGATGGTCGGGCGAGCCGAGCTGCAGCGGCGTCAGGCCCACGTGGTGGTGCGCATTGACGAAGCCGGGGGTGAGCTTGAACGATGCACCGCCGGTCACGTCGGCGCCCGGGTGGCGGGCGCGCAGCTGGGCGACCGGGCCGGTCTCGAGGACGACACCGTCGGCCACCGCCACTGCGGCGTCGTGCAGAAGGATCGGCTCGCCGGCGGCGTCGAAGCCGGCGAGCAGGGTCGAGCCCCAGACAATCCGAGTGGTCATGGCGGTTCCGAGGGGAAGGGGGAACGGCGAGCGTGCCGCGGCTGGAGCATAGCGCCGGGCCGGATCGATGCACTCGCGGCCGCGTGGGTCGTGCTGCGGCGGGTGATCGCGCGCTCGACCACCGCCGGACGTCCGGCCCGTGACCGCCCCGTCGCTCTTCGTCAAGGTCCGGGTCGCGTTGCTCGCGGTCGCGACCGTGCCGCTCGCGGTGCAGGGCCTGCTCGGGGCGCGGCTGGCCGACGAGACGCAGCGCGCCGGGCTCGCCGCGCAGCAGCGCGGCGCGCGCAGGCGGTCGCCGCCGCGGAGCGCATCGCGCAGTTCGTCCGCGGCACCGAGCGGGCGTTCGTCGAGGCGGGCGCACGTCGTGCCTACGCAAGGTCGAGGAGCGCACCTGCGAGCTCGCCGCCGCGAATGCGACGAAGTCGCGCTTCCTCGCCGCCGCGAGCCACGACCTGCGCCAGCCGCTGCACGCGCTGAACCTGCCCGTCGCGCCGCTGCGGGCCGAGCGCGATCCGGCGCGTCGCGACCGGGTCGGCGCGCGGCTCGAGCACGCGGTCGGCGCGATCAACGATCTGTTCGACGGCCTGCTCGACCCGTCTCGTCTCGACGCGGGCGCGGTCGCGGTGCGCTACTCGCGCGAGGGCGCCGTGCTCGTGGGCTGCCGCGCTCCCGGCGAGCTCGTCCGGATCGAGGGGCGCGACCTCGTCAACGAGGCCCGCTACGCCGACGGCGTGCTGACGCGGCTGCCGCAGCTGGCCGAGGAGCTCGTCGCCTCCGGGGCGACGTGCTCGTCACCCACGGCATTCCCGGCACCGGCGCGGCGCGGCGCGCGACCACGACGATCCCGGTCGTGATGGCGGCGGTCGCCGACCGGGTCGGCGCGGGCTTCGTCGAGAGCCGCGCGAGGCCCGGCGGCAACATCACCGGCATCACGTTCTTCGCGCACGAGAGGGCGGCGTCGCGCGTGCAGGCCGTCGCCGTCATCGAGGAGGCCGCGCGGAACGCGCAGGCCGCCCCGATCCCCGCGCTGGCGCTGCGCCACCGGCTGCCGTCGATCGGCACCCAGGCGTACTGCGACGCCGGCGGCCTCGTCGGCTACGGCGCGGACTTCGCGGCGATGTTCCACCGCACCGCGTCGCTCGTCGACCGCATCCTGCGCGGTGCGAGCCCGGCCGAGCTGCCGGTCGAGCGTCCGACGCGGTTCGAGCTCGCGGTGAACGAGCGGACCGCGCGGGCACTCGGCGCGACGCTGCCGCGCTCGCTGCTATCCAGGCGGACTCGACGGTCCGCTGACGCCGCGTCGGGGCCGGCGCGATCGCGGCCCGCTACCGGCCCAGCCACGCGCGGTTCAGCGCGCGCCACGCGTCGGGCGCCAGGTCGACGCCCGGGGGCCTCGCCAGCGGGCCGCCGCCGTCGATCAGCGGCCGGCCATCGGCGCGCGTCCAGCCGAAGTTCAGCCCCAGCCCGTTCGAGCCGAATCGGTCCTGCAGCCAGGCCTCGAGCGACTCGAGGCGGGCCGGCTCCGCGGCCTCGAGTGCGGCTGCGCGCGGCAGCGGCGCGCCCCGGGGACCGCTGGCTCGGACCCATTCCCCCAGCACGTCGCGTCCGCGGGCGCGCTGAGCCTGCACGAAGCCCTGCGCGATCGCGTCGATGAAGGCGGCCTGCGCGGCGTTGCGCGGCCCGCCCTGGCGCTGGATGTCCGACAGCCAGCCGTACATCGGCGGGCCTCGGGTGCGGCCGCCCCCGGCGGTCGCGAGGTCCGGGAAGCGTTCGCGCAGATGCTGCTGCACGGTCGAGGGCAGCGCGCGGAAGTACGCCTCGCCTCCTGCGCGGTCCAGCACACCGAGTCTGGCGGCGAGTTCGACCTGGGCCTGTGCGATGCGAAGCGCAGGGATGCCCTCGTTGCGCGGCGCCTGCGCGGGCGCGCCCGGGGTCGACGCCGTCGCGCGACGGGCCTGCGCGATGGCGAGGTCGTAGGGCGACAGGCCGGCGCGCAGCGACTGCAGCGCCGGCGCGGCGGCGGGCGCCCCGGAGGCGCCGGTGCGCGACGGGTCCGCCGGCGCGCCCCTGGGCGCGAGCGCGCGGGCCAGCGCCAGCGGATCGGCGGGCAGGACGGAGCGGCCCGCGACGTTCACGACGACGTCTCCAGGGCCCCAGCGCTCGCCGCGCAGCAGCGTCTGGATCCCGGCGACGTCGCCGGTGGCGGTGACGTGCCAGGCGGGCCCGGCGTAGAGCGTGGAGTGCTCGGCGACCGCGCCGCCCGCGTTCAGCGATGCGGCGATCGCGCGCCCCACCATCGCCTGGAACGGCGCGAGCTTCGCGGAGGCGCCGCGGGTGGCCACGCCGGCGCCCACGATCGTCGCCGCGTTGCCGAGTTCCGCGCCGACCGCTGCGGCGCGCAGCGCCCCGGCCAGCGGCCCGGTGATCCGATCGCTGAACGGGACCGGCGGCACCAGGCCGATCATCAGGTTCGCCCTGGCCCGCGGCCCGCCGTCGGGCGGGCTCCCAGTCACCACGCCGCCGTACACGTTGCGCAGCAGGATGCCCGGCGACTTCGACCAGGGCACCGGAAACGGGACCGGGCTGCTCGCGCCGAGCTGGAGCATCCGGCGGTCGGCGTCCCAGGCGTTGATCGCGGCCATCGTCGAGGGCAGGCCGGGAGCCTTCGCGGTGACGAACAGTGCGGGGGCGGGCAGGCGGCGCGGGTCGCGCGCCGCCAGCGCCGAATGCACGTCCCTGTCCGACCACACCGCGAAGGCGCCGGCCGAGAACACTTCGCGGCCGAGCAACGACT
>Ga0169931_10004335_pt1 | contig 22107 bp, 16 predicted proteins | sample Kivu_15m_20L_FD_129675 | JGI IMG/M metagenome (GOLD analysis project Ga0169931, IMG submission 129675) | Freshwater microbial communities from Lake Kivu, Western Province, Rwanda to study Microbial Dark Matter (Phase II) - Kivu_15m_20L... | ecosystem: Environmental > Aquatic > Freshwater > Lake...
CAGTTACCAATTCATCAGGCTGTTCCAGTAATACAAGTCAAACAGTTTTTGTCAATGCATTGCCAATAGTAACCATTGTTGCGATCGATACAGTATGTTCTGGTCAGGCTGTAACATTAACTGCTAGTGGAGGAAATACCTATCTTTGGAATAATGGAGGTACAACAGCTGTATATACTGCTAATCCTACTGGTACAATTTTATATGCGGTAACAGCAACAACCGCCTCTGGTTGTATCGGTTCTGCAACTAAATTAATAGTGGTTCCAACTCCTGTAGCCAATATAATTGGAGATACGGCTATTTGTTCCGGACAAACAGCTTTATTGTCAGCTTCCGGAGGTGTTTCTTATGTATGGAGTAATGGTGCTGTAAATTCTACTATTACTGTATCATCAGCAAACACATACAATGTAACCATTACAGATGCAAGTGGTTGTACAGCTACAACTTCACATATAGTCCAGGTGGGAGCCAATCCAAATGCGCCAGTAGTTAATAATACCACTATTTGCTCTGGGAATAGTGTTACCTTAGGTGCTGCTGGAAATGGAATCATCAATTGGTATTCAGATTCAACACTTACGAATCTGGTATTTATCGGGACTAATTTGGTGACTCCTGCATTGACAAGCAATACCAATTATTATTTAAATCAAGTTGACGCACAAGGTTGTATTTCCTCAATTTCAATATTGAATGTAACTGTGAATAATAACCCTAATGTGATTTCAACAACTTCGGATACTATTTGCGAAGGTAATGTGGCCTTCTTAACAGCGAATGCTTCTTCGGGTACTATCAATTGGTACGACCAATCTTTAATTGGTAGTTTGGGGACAGGACCAGTTTTTGTTTCTCCTAATTTAGCTCAGACTACTCAATATTATGTAGTTGTTACAGACAGTAATGGGTGTAATAGCACAGCAGTTCAAGTAATTGCTGAAATTATACAAAGACCAAATCCTGTAACGAATATCAATAGCATTAGTTATTGCGAGAATGATTCCATATTTATCAATGTTACAGGAAGTGGTGTGGGAACAATTCAATGGATGGATTCATCATTAGCTATTTTAGGTAACTATCCAATGTTGGGTCAGGCCAATCAAAGACTTTTTGTAGGAAATTTAGCCAGTGGAACCTATATGTACTATTTTGCTGAATCCAATGGTTCTTGTGTTTCATTGCCAGAAGCAGCTTATGTGACTGTGAATGCCAGACCTATAACGCCCAACTTGTTTAATGATAGTCCGGTTTGTGCTGGCGAAGATGTATTCATCCAGTCTACTACAGTTCCAGGTGCAACTTATAATTGGACTGGTCCAAACGGATTTTCAACTACTCAACAGAATTTTATGTTAAATCAAACATTAAATTCGCAAGCGGGTATTTACAGTTTGATTGTATCTGTAAATGGTTGTCCATCGGCGGCAGCAACAACAACTGTTACTATCAATTCAATTCCTGTGATAAGTTCATCAATTTCCAATAACGGGCCTGTTTGCGAAGGTAGTCTTATTGAATTCTTTGCACCCAGCATTTCTGGAGTATCTTATGTTTGGTCCGGGCCTTCAGGATTTAGTTCTGGTCTACAGAATCCAACCATTTCACAGGCAAATGAAGACGATAATCAAGGTTTTTATAGCTTATTTGTAATTGATTCTGTAAGTGGTTGTTCCTCAGCCATAAGTTCAAGCTTGTTAATGGTGAACAGGTTACCAGCTGCTGGATTAGCTTTAAATAATGGACCTGTTTGTTCTGGTGATAGCATTGGTTTAATCGTTCAATCTGTATTTGGAGGAACTTATCAGTGGGATGGACCCAATGGATTTAATTCCAACAACAGAATAGTAACCTTATACAACAGCAATACAAATATGTCAGGTATCTACAATGTTACCGTTTCAGTGAATGGTTGTTCAACTGTTCTATCAACTAATGTTTTGATTAGAACATTAAATGGATCAGGAATCACAGCAGATACCAGTGTTAGTGCAGGTACTAATCTTACTTTAAATGCAAGTGGTGGAATTATTTATCAATGGTCACCCGGTCAATATTTATCGAATAGTAATGTTTCTAATCCGGTATTGAATGTACCTGTTGCTGGTGTCTACAACTATGTAGTTACAATAACTGATGCACAGGGTTGTTCTGGCACGGAAGACATTACGGTTACAGTATTACCTTCAGACAGAATGGTTATTCCAGATCTTATCACGCCAAATGGAGATGGAATGAATGATGTGTGGGAATTAGATTTCTTACAAAATCTAACAGATTATCGTGTTAAAATTTACTCGAGAGGTGGAATTTTGGTTTGGAATACAGAATTGTATCAAAATGATTGGAACGGAACACATTTCCAAAATGGTAAGATACTTCCTGATGGAACTTATTACTACCTAATCCAGTTATCCGACGGAACAGAATTCAAAGGTCCTGTAACTATTAAAAGATAAAAAATAATCAGCTGGGGAGATTCTCCCCAGCAAAAAAATATGATCATGAAAAAAATTAATAATATTTCATTTATCAAGACTGTACTTTTATTGTTTGCTACGTTTCAAATTTTCGCACAGCAATTGCCAGTAACCAGTCATTATGTTTACAACCCTTATTTGTATAATCCAGCCCGTACTGGACAGAATGATTTTGGTTCAATAAACATTAATTTTAAGAAACAATGGTTAAATATGCCTCAATCACCTATTACGGGCATTTTAACTGGAGAAACCCGACTTTCTGGTAAATTCTTCAAAAACATGGGTGTAGGTGGTATGATTTACACTGATCAAATGCATATCATTGATAAGATAGGAGGTATGGCTACCTATGCTTATCATATTCCTTTTGGAGATCAAGTGAAATTCCCTCATAGATTCAGTGCAGGCATTTCGCTCGGAGTATTGTATCAAAGATTCAATTTTAATGATGCAACTGTTATCAATTCTAATGATATGCAAGTATTGGCAGAATCCTCAAATGGTACCACTTTTGACTTTAGTGTAGGTGTTGACTACCAATTCAGAAATTTGCATATCGGCGCATCCATGTTACAAGGATTGAATAACAGTCTAAAATTTATCAATCCAAATAATGATAATGACATTCAGTTTATCAATACGAGACATTACATTTTTACAGCATCTTATAGATTTAATTTATTGAATGTGGGAGCAAACAAATTATTTGTTGAACCTACAGCTATGGGTAGATATATTGATGGATTGCCTTTTCAAGGGGAAGGAACCTTGCTACTTGGTGTGAGTAATATTGGTTTTGTAGGTGCGGGATATCGTTCAAGTAATACTGAAACAGCAACCTCAGCCCTTAGCTTTACTGCCGGTTTTGAAATTGCTAAAAAAGTACATTTGATTTATACAATAGATTTAGGTGTTGGTCAGGATTTTAGCAACAGTTTGGGCACTCAACATGAATTCATGATTTCCTACAAATTTGGAACTGAATTGAGCAGATTGAATCAGGAAATTGAGAATCTAAATAACAAGGCCAAAGTTCTTGAAGATGAATTAATTAATAAAAATGATTCTATCAGAATAGAAACTAAAAAATTGAAACAAGAACAACAAAAGAAGCATGAAGAGCATGAGCAAAAGCAGGAGGAATTGAAAAAAAGAATTGATGAACTCAATAACAACTCAAATAATTACAAGGAAACCATTATCACAAATAATAAAGAGATAGAGCGTTTGAAGACTGAAGTTCAGGTGAAGAAAATTACGCATAAAAATATCGGACAAGTTTATTTTGACAAAGGTTCAGATAAATTGAATGAGGAAATTAAAGCTCATTTAGAATCGATGAAAAATGTTCTTGCCAATTATCCTACAAATATTACTGTTTATTTATATGGTAATGCAAGCGTAGAAGGAGATGCCAAATTAAATATGGAGTTGGCTATACGAAGAGGTTCTGCTGTAAGAAATCAATTAATTAAACTGGGCTTGAAACCAGAAAAGCTTATTGTAATTCCTATGGGCGAACATAATCCAATGAATGGAGATCCTACTAAAGTAGATCGTCGTGACAGAAGAATTGATATTATGGTCAATGAAGAAGATTAAAGTACAATAATTTTAATTGCATACAGCCTTCAGTAGATACCTAATCTTTGAGGGCTGTTTTATTTAAAGTAATAGGGTAAATTCATTCAAAATCATAGCCGTAGCCCCCCAAATTATCTCGCCCTGATGATCAAAACATGGTGTTTTATGTAGATATTTATTAGACCCAATGGCTATATCTTTCTCCACTTTTGATTTGGGTAATGTTGTTAATGGAATTTCTATGATTTCTTCAACTTCCCTTTTATCTGGATAAAATTGTATTTTTTGTTCTGAAATAGCTATAAAAGGATGAACAAGATAATTGCTGACAGGAATATAAACTTCTGTTAAAGACCCAATAATTTTCATTTGTTGTTGATTAATTCCAAATTCTTCCTCGGTCTCTCTCAGTGCAGTTTGTTCTAAAGTTTGATCGGTTTCTTCAAATCCACCTCCAGGTAAACTGATTTGTCTACTATGGTGATAGGGCGATTCTGGTCTTCTCATGACGGGCAGGTGCAAGGAATCATCTTTTTTGTAAACCAATATCAATACAGCTGCTTTTTTATGATTTTCCGGATAGATTAACCTTTGCGCTACCGTATAATTTGAACTCCACATTTCTTTATGTGCCGTCCAACCAGGAAGCGGTTCCTTTAACTTTTTTTCAATTTCCGAGATCCATTCTTTCATCCCATAAAAATAATTAAATGTCTTATATTTACGTATAGGAACCTAAATGAGAAAAAGTGTTTTTATCTAAATCTGATACTCTACAAATATTAAATACCTATGCGATTGAGTTGGAATCCAACTTGGTAGCCTTAAGAAATATTGATTTAGAGAAAAAGTTACTTATTTCTTACATTCTTTATGATAGACTTTTCTACATATCAGAAAATAATTCTTTGTATCCCATTGTAGGGCCAAGGGATTTTTTTGAGGAAGTATTTGACCTTATCATTTTTAAGAAAGATAATCTCATTGAAGAGGTCAGGCAGTTATATATTGATTTAAAGAATAGTCGGAATCATTCGGAATTGATTTCGTTTTTATTTGAGCCTTTTTTGTTGAATGAACATAATCTTTCTATTTTTTCTGGCTTGCTTCATATTTCAAATGCTTATAAATCAAAATGCAAAGAAATTTCTAATGATGATTTTTTTGAGTTTTATACTACATTAATTCAAAAGAAATATTTGAATTTTTCAAATCAAGAGGGCAATCATAATGTAATCAAAGAAGTCTTAGATTTTTTCCAAGCGAATTTTAAGGGAGATTGGTTTTTTCCATTTACTGGTTTGGAAGATTTATTTTGTATGGGCAATAGCTGGAAAGGACATTTCTTTTTATCTGATTCATTTGAAGAAATGTTATTTCGATTGATACTGGCCTTGAATGAAAATTTTTCGAATGCACAAATCTCTCCTCAATATTTAAGTTTTGAAGACCAAGAAATGAAATATAATTCATTTTATGTGGTAGGGGAAACTGAAAAGATTCATTCCAGAAAATTAGTTAACAGACCTTTTTTTGATGAAAAGTTAGCAGTTGTGGAAAATGACGAGGTGTATATATCAGAGGCTTGTATTCAAAAAATGATATACTGTTTGGGTGATGATCAGTGTGCAGTTTTGCTTGTTTCAAACCATTTACTGGAAGGAGATAATACTTTTAAATCATCTCGAAATTTTCTGCTGAAAAAAGATTGTTTATCCTTTGTTATTGGATTACCCAAAGTTTTAGACGAAGCCAAGTCTAAAAGTTTTTCATTATTGGTTTTGAAAAAGCAAAAATTTCGTCCAGGTTTTATTGGATTTATTGATTTACAGCGAAACAAAACTGATGAGAGCTTAACTGAATTTTTACAACTATTGATGCAGCCTGAAATTAATTTTCCAATAGCTGAGGAAATTCAATGGGCTGATACATTCAGTATTCGCGAAAAAAAATTAAATCTAAATCCAAAGAGATATACATCTAAAATTGTTAGGGAAATCCAGTTGTTGCAATCAGTTCATAATTTTGTGCCTCTTCAGCAGTTAATTAAAAATGAAATGGCACAACTGTGGCTTTATTCACATGATGCGCTTGTTTCTCAGTGCAAATATATAGGCATTGACGAACTTGTTTTGGCTCAGAATACCAGATATTTTTTGACTTCCAGTTTGGTGAACTGTCAAGATATTATAAAAAATAGGGAAGGCAGGCTTTTAGATCAACCAGCTATTTTATTTGGTAGTCGCGACGGGGTCATTTTTACTGCTATTTTACAGTCGAACGAAAAATTTTTTCTGAGTGAGGAGATTAGCTTTTTGATTCCCTCGGAGCAAGTAGAATTGGAATATTTATATTTTGTATTGCAATCATCCTACTTTAAGGAACAGTATGAATTGTATAAAGCAGATGATGCTGTTGAATTATATCAAATTTTGGACAAAATTTTGTTACCCATAAGTCATAAGGAAAATCAATTACTGCAAATCCAAAAAGAAAAGGAAAATTGGTTGATACAAGAAGAGAAAAAATTAGAATTTGTGCGCGAGATGTTACAAGTCAAAGGAAATGTTGCTAGCCAGAAGCAGTATCAACTTTTATCATCTTTACAACATGAATTGGGAAATAAATTGCCTGCTATTTATAATCAATTTTATAGTTTAAAAGACTATTTACATAAATTGGAAAGTACTGGAAAAATTTCTTTGCAAGATTCGATTTATGAAGAGGAATTGCAAGTAGAGTTTGGGATTGAAAGTCCCAAAGTGGAGGGATTAATTGGTTCTATAGAAAAATTAATCAGACAAACGGTAGAAACCTTAGAGGCTACGAATTCAATTATTAGAGCTGATATCAGTCATATGCAAATTGAAGTTCTTTCGCCGATTGAATTTTTTAAAGATCTTATCATACCTTTTCAAAGGGATAAAAAATACCATATTCATTTGGAGTATGATGATAAAAGTGCTTGGGTTCAGGATTTAAAATTCAAATGCGACAGACGGCAGCTTGAGATGCTTATTTCAAACCTACTTTTGAATGCAGAGAAGCATGGTTTTCAGGAAGGTGAAAATCATAGAATTCTTTTCAAATTACATTTTCCATTAGGAAAGGAAATGATGATTGTGGAGTATACCAATACGGGAAAAGCTTTTCCGAAGGATTTTACCATGCAGGACTTTTTAAGTTTTGGGAAATACGCCGGAAAAACTGGTAATACTGGTATTGGTGGATTTTTAATTCATCAGATTGTAGAAAATCATAACGCACAGATGAAATTTTATAATGAAAATGTACTTGAAAACCTTTACAAGTTTAAAATTGAGTTTTATTTTCCATTAACGAAGATCAAAATATAGTGATGAATAGAAGAAGACCCATACTTGTATTAATGATTGATGATGACCCTGAATTTGCTTCCTCCTTGGTTTCGAGAGCATTAAAGTATCAGGTTATCATTCATTACAAACAAAATTTAAAAGATGGCTTGGATGCATTAGAAACCAATTCAAAATATCAGGCTATTATTTTGGATGGAAAGGCTCCCATTGATGCCAATCAACTCTATGGTACTGAGTCCGAAAATTTTGTTTTTGAGGCTATATTAAAACTAAAGGAAATTGAGTTGACGCAAGGTCGGCTTTTACCTTATTGTGTACTTACCGCATGGTCTGCTCAGTTAGAGAATGCTCTCAGGGACAGAGCAAAAATATTTGATAAAAAACAAATTGCTTTAAGCGAGCAGCTATTGACTGACATGTTTGAGTATTTACATGAAGGTGTAGCACAGTTGGAGGAAACAAGAATAATTCATTTGCATCCGGAAATTTTTGATTTTGCCTCAAAATATCTTGATAACGAAGATTATAGTTTTTTGATGGCTTTACTTATGGCGAAGCCTACCAGTAAAAGAGAGCAAATCATAGAGAAGTTGGCCTTTTTGAGGAGGTTAGAGGAATCATTGCTTAATATTTTTTGCAAGGAGGTCTTACAGGTAGATCCCCTACTTTATGGAATGGATGGCCAAAGCAGGACGAAGGATCTAATTGAATTGGTGAAGAATAGAAAATTAGCCCCTTTGCATATATCTTTTTTAACCTATGTAATATATACTACCCTAAGCGCCATTGTACAGCACAAGGCACCTGAAAACAGTGAATACAATCAGTATCCTGTAACTTCATATACGCTCCAAACATTTACAGGGGCTATGTTAGAGATGATATTATGGGTCAAGGAGAGTATTGAAAAAGGTCCCAGAGAAGGATCACTCATGACAGACTATTTACCACCACAAAGCAGAAAAAGAAATGAGTGAAATTATTTATATTGAAAAAGATAGAATTGCCTGGATTTTTTTGAACAGACCAGAAAAAAGAAATGCATTACATGCAGAAATGCTTAAGGATTTGAGAGCTTGTTTTGAAAAGGCGGAATCAAATGAACAAATCAGAGCTGTATGTTTGGGGGCTAAGGGGAAATATTTTTGCAGCGGGGCAGATTTGAGTTTACTTTTGCAGTCTTTTCAAAATACTGACGAGCAAAACATTGAAGATTCAAGGAGAATGGCAGAACTGTACGTCTATTTATATACCTTCCCCAAACCCTTCGTTACGGTATTGGAGGGTCCAGCCTTAGCGGGGGGAGCTGGTTTAGCAACAATTTCTGATTATTGTTTTGCTACAAAAGAAGCATACATTAGTTACCCTGAAGTTAAAGTTGGCTATGTGCCAGCGATAGTTTCTCTTTTTTTAAATCAAAAATTAGGTCTTCACAATGCAAAGAAACTATTATTGACAGGCGCAGAGTTAAGTGCTGAAGAGGCAAAAAAATGGGGACTGATAGAAGAAATTTACTCAAGTGATGAAATAATGGATCAAGTAAATTTGTTTTTACAACAGTTCTGTCTGAAAGTGTCTGCTCAGTCTTTTGCACAAACAAAAAAGTTAATGCATTGTTATGATGAGGAATCTTTTGCAAAAAACTTAGAAAAAGCTGTATTTTTAAATGTGGAGGCAAGGAAGACAGAAGATTTTTTAAAAGGCGTTCAATCATTTATGAATAAGGAAAAATTAAATTGGTAAAATTATATGAATATGAAATATGTATACTTAGTCTTTGCTTTTTTGGTGTGCAATAATCTCATGCTGTTTGCACAGAAAACTATCTCTAATGTTTCCATTACTTATGAACTAAAAATGGATAAGGATAATCCTGCAGCCTCTATGCTAAACGGAACAACGATGACCTTAAGTTTTAAAGAATTTAAGTCTAAATCCAATATCTCAGTCATGGGTGGTATGATGAACATGGATATGATTGCTGATGCAAAGGATAAAAAAGGTTTGATGTTGATGGCAATACCCATGATGGGTAAAAATGTGGCCGTTGAGATGAATGCAGATGAAATGAATCAGAATCAGGATAATTCTGTAAAACCAGAGATTACTTACGATAAAAAATCAAAAAAGAAAATTGAAGGTTTTTTATGCTATAAGGCAATTGTAAAAACAAGCCTCTCCGGAGAGCCTTTGATATTTTACGTTACCGATAAAATTAAACCCAATGCCAGTTCACAAATTCAAAATCAAGTTCCGGGGTTAAATGGATTTCCTCTGGCTTTTGAGATTAATCAAATGGGTTTGAAATTAACGATGGAGGCCGTTAAGATAGATAAATCCCTTCCTTCGGATGATCAATTTGAAATGAAGATTCCAGATGGTTTTGAGAAAATTACGATGGATGAGTTTAAACAAATGGGAGGAGGGTTAGGAAGTTTTGGTTTATAAAGCAAATGACATGAATAAATTAACTTTAATAATACTTGTTTTTGTTTTCAATTTTTTTTATTGCAATGGGCAACTTTTATCTGAAGCTACCAAGCAAAGTTCTGTTATAAAAAATGGAGTTGTGAAATACAAAATGGTTGTGGAATCTGAAAATCCTCAGGCCAAAATGATGAATAATTCAACCCTTGAAATTGCATTTTGTGGTTCTGATACCAAAGCAAATGGTCTACTCTTGGGCGGTTTATTAGGGGCTCAGATTACCATGGACCTATTGAATGGTAAGGGTTTGGCCTTGCTGACTATCATGGGTCAGAAAAAGGCAGTAAAGATGAATAATGATGATTTTAAATGGGCGCAAAATTCTACCAATAGCCTTTCAGGTGAGATTAATTTTACTCCTGTTAAAGGTACTCAGAAAGTTGCTGGTTATGCTTGTAAAAAATATCTGGTAAAAGATCCAAAGAATCCGGATGTTCAAACTACAGTGTTTATTTGTGAATCTATTAAACCAGATTCCGGAGGACTTATGGATAATATTCTCAAAACTTATAAAGGATTTCCACTAGGTTTTGAAGTAAAATCAAAAGAAGCTAAAATGTCTTTTATGGCTTCAGAAGTTTCGACCAAACTTTTAAAAAAATCTGATTTTAAACAAGAAATTCCGGCTGAATTCGAATTAACTACCATGGAAAATTTGATGAAAGATATGGGTCCCATGTTTAAAAACTAGTTTTATTTCAAAAGGAACTTAAACTTTTGACCATTTTGAAACAGGGTAAAACTTTTATAGTCCTTGTCAAATTGAATTTTTACAGCTGCTTTTTCAAAAGTAAATTGATTTTCACCTACATAGGTCAATGGAAATTCAGGTTGATTAGTTCCTTGAGCGAATAGGAAACCATTCTTTTCAAAAATTTTGATATCAAATTGCAGATCTGAATTGGTATAAGTTTTGGTTATTTTATTTATCAAATCTTTATCCAGTTCATTGTTTTTTAAAATTTGGGGCAGATCAAATGCTTTGTTGTATACAGCACTTAGCATATAAATTAGAATGTCGTTCATCGTCATATCATTTCCGTTTAAGCATAAGCTGATGGATATTTCTTGATTATCAAAGAAGAAGCTTGCAGATTGATAGCCATCAATTCCACCCGTATGGCCATAGCCTGTATTTTCATAAAAGGGAACTTTAAACAGACCTTTTCCAACATTATTTTCTGTTTCCTTCATTACAGCTAGGGTCTTTTTATTTACAATTTTACCACTGAGTAATTGATAAATAAACAGATTTAATTCATTGGGAGTTGAAATCATATTACCCGCAGAAAAGGGTATAGATGCATCTGTTCGAGATGTTTTTATCCATTTATTTTCCTTTTTTTCATAAGAATTTGCATCGGGAAAAACATTTGTTTGACCCACCTTGGTTTTTCTATATTTTAATTTTTCAACACATAATTTCTGAATTAGGTTTGCAAAGGTACTTTTATGAATATCCTCCAGTATCCATCCTAAAATGATATAATTTGTATTGGAATAACTCATTTGAGTTCCAGGCTCAAAGTCTGCAGGAAGATTTATTATTTTCTCCAGAAGTTTTTCCTTTGATTGGTAATTTTGATTCCACTCCAGATAATCAGAGGCATCTGTAATATTATACAGCCCCGATTTATGACTCAACAACATGGCGATGTTAATGCGGTTCGAATTGGGAATTTGTGGATAGAATTCCGACAATTTGGTATCCAGGGTTAAAATCGAACCATTGGGTAGTTGATGAGATTTTTCCATGGTTTCAAAAAGTAGGGTAGCTGTAAAGGTTTTTGTTATAGAACCGATGCCGTAGCTCGTATTTTCATTGTTTTTTATTTTTTGATCTATATCTGCAAACCCAATTGACTTTTGATAAATGATTTTACCCTTTTTAGCAATGGAGAAAGAACCCGTGCATTGATTTTGATTTTCTAAAATTTGGAAGACTGAATCAAGCTTAGCGAATTGAAATTGGCTAAATAAATGTAATGATTGTACTACAAAGAAGATAGAAATAATTAGATTTTTCATTTGTCAATAATTTGTGCATTTTTTAAGATATATGCCATTTTTAAATAGTCCAACTCATTTAACTCGAGCTTTCCTTTAATTGTAACGGCATTCTTACTGAAAGGAATTGGTTTGGAGGGATATACTTCCATAACAGATTCAGGACCTGCACCTTTACAAAAAAAGCAGGTTGCTGTAGGAAAAGCCGATAACATAAACATCGTACCATTTCCCCTTGCCCCTGCAGCACCATGAACAATATCATTTGGAATTATATAACCCTTTATTTCAATCCACTGATTATTATACTTTTTAATCTCCGGAGTAAATTTTGGCCTCATGACCACATCATCAATGGCAAGATCATAGCTTATGTCAAACCTTAATTTTAGAAATATTTCCCAAAGTCCACCAGCAGATTGTTGTATGATTTCCTCTTTAGTTTTGAACATTTCTTCCGGTTCTTTAATGGAATTAAAATCTGATTCATTATAGCCATCTGCATAGCTGACTTTTGAGTTTTTAGATTTTTCATTTACAATTAAAGACGGTTTTTGGGAAGCCTCGGAATCTTTAGTGTCTTTTTTGAATATTTTATTTTGACTTTTTTCAATGAGGAAAGAAGCCGAGGCGGTAAGGCCTAAAGCAATAGCGAAGAATAAGATATATTTTAACATGATTCTGTCATTTTACCATCTAATTGACTTCCATTAACAAAGCTTTGAATGTCCATTTTTTTTCTTGCATCTTCTTGAATTTCAAGAACCTGTATAAAGCCATCGGTGCAGGCAATCTTCAAGGATTTTTTATCTTGAATGCATGTTCCACAGGGAATATTATGCATTTCAAGCTGTATTTGAGAAGCATATATTTTGTATTTAGTACCTTGAATGATAGTCCAAGCTACAGGGGAAGGACTAAGACCTCTGATGAAGTCATGCACTTCTTTTGTGGTTTTATTAAAATCTATAATACAGGTTTCATGGAAAATTTTAGGTGCAGAACTTGCTTGAGAGTTGTCTTGAGAAATAGGGTTGAAATCATTTTTTTCAAGAGAGTAAATGGTATCAACTAAAAGTTGTGCTCCAATGACTTTCATTTTTTGGTAAACAGTTCCAAAGTTGTCATTCTCTTCAATTTTTACTTCTTTTTGCATTAAAATATCACCAGTATCGATTTCATGTTTTAATTGAAAAGTTGTGAGGCCCGTTGTCTTTTCTCCTCTTATGATGGCCCAATTGATAGGTGCTGCCCCTCTGTATTTAGGTAATAATGATCCATGTAGATTGATTGTTCCCAGTCTTGGGAGCGACCATACTTTGGTGGGCAACATTTTGAAGGCTACAACAATTTGGAGATCTGGATTGAATTCACTCAAAATATCTAGGAAACTGGGGGCACTTAATTTTTCTGGTTGTAAGATGGGAATATGATGTTGTAGGGCAGATTTTTTAACATCTGATTCTAGAAGTGTCTTATTTCCACGACCTCCCCACTTATCCGGGGTTGTAACCACTGCAATTACATTAAATCCGTTTTGAATCAACGCCTCAAGAGAAGAAACTGCAAAATCGGGACTTCCAAAAAATATAATTCTTAATTTCATCAATAACCTTTTTCACTGCCTACTTGCATTAATTTTTCAATCATTCCCAATGGATTTTTATCGCCAAAAACTGCATTTCCAGCTACAAGAATATGTGCCCCTGCATTTAGGATTAGTTCTGCATTTTGTAGACCCACACCTCCATCAATTTCAATCAGGGTATCTAAATTACGTTCGTCAATTTCTTTTCTGAGTGATTTTATTTTTTGTAAACTGGAATAAATAAATTTTTGCCCTCCAAATCCAGGATTTACAGACATGATAATCACAAGATCAATATCTTCGAGAATATCAAAAATCATTTGAACGGGGGTGTGAGGATTCAAGGCTACACCGGCTTTGGCTCCAGTTTCTTTGATTTGTTGCAGTGTTCTGTGAAGGTGTGGACAAGCCTCATAATGAACCGTAATATAGTCAGCACCTGATTTTTTAAAGGATTCTATATATTTTTCAGGTTCAATCATCATGAGATGAACGTCAAGTATTTTATCTGTCAGCTTATCTATAGCTGCAACAAGAGGCATTCCAAAAGTGAAATTAGGAACAAATTTACCATCCATTACATCCAGATGAATCCAAGGCGCAACACTTTGATTCAGCATTTGGATTTCTTCAGGTAATTTAGAAAAATCAGAAGATAAAATAGAGGGAGCAATTATATGTTTCATAATTAAAATTTCATGATAAAACCAATTCTACCATTTAAGCCAAGTTGTGGATATAAGTACCAGCGGGGATTTACATTATTTGCAATATTATTTAACTCAGCATAAATTCCAATATTTTGCTTTGTTTTACCAAACCAATAATAGGCTGCCAAATTGATATCGTACAAGAATCCTAAATTTTTATTTTCTTTTGTTAAAAGCTCCTGGTAGGCTACTCCAGAATTCAGAAAAAATTCTGCCTTTATTAAAAGGTTTTTTAGTTTGTATTGCAAAGCAATATTTGACTCTAATACGGGAAGATGGTATGCCCTTTGATAATTTTTTATTTGCGTGTAGAGGTTATAAGCCACGAAAGCCTTTACGTTTAAGTTTTTGAAAACTTCGATGTCAAAAGTACCTTTTAAATGAACATAATTTATGTCGTCGTAAAGGATATTAAATCGGAGATATTTTTGGGTTGAATCATTCAAAAATAAAGGCATCTGGCTGTTCATAAAATAAGAAGCCCTCAGTTCATAAGATATACCTCTTGCAGTTCCGCCCAGGCCACCATAAAATTCGTAGGAACCTGTATGTCTGAATTCGTTTTGTGAAGAAATGAAGGGAAGATATAATGAAATTGATCTGAAGGTATTCATTTTCATTTGGCCATTTACCCCGGCAAAAGGTTCTATAAATCCGTCCACCAGGGATAATTTCAAATGAACATCAGGGTATATAAAAAATTTATTTTCTGAAGCACCCAGGTTGGCAGCAATCTTAGCTTTGAAAATTCCAAAGTTTAATTCAGCAAAAGGGTGGAAATTGAATAATACTCTTCCTGCACCCGTACTGTCATTATTAAATGAAGTAAAATTAAAAAAGAGATCAGCGCCTAATCTATGTTTATTTTTTCCATTCCCCAGCCATTTTTCAACAGATGTTTTGGGTGTAATCGAAAATTCATTGGCATTATAACGATCATTTAGGTAGTAAAAATCTAAATCACCTCTGTAATTTAACTTCAAAGAATTTTGAGCGTGATTAAACAGATGGAGATTTCCAAAGAATTCAAAAAAGTTTTGTTGAACTGAGTCTTTGGATACCCTAGGTTGACCTGGAAATAAATCAATTGAGTCTGGAAGTATTTCACTTAATTGATGGTGTCCGTAAAATCGATAAGCATCTAAATTGAATCCCAATTGCGTGCCCAGAGCAACTCCTTTTTCGTGGAAATAAGTAGCACCAAAATCAAAATGTGTTTTACCAAAACCTTGGTTGTAATTTTTAGCACTATCCATAGCAATAAGGCTGATATGGGATAACTGTGCAGATATTTTCAGGTTTTTATTAAAAATATCATGGTAGCTTAATTCAGCATTGGGAGAGAGGGGATAACCAATACCACCTTTCAGATAAAATTTATGAAACGACTGATTTTCACTGACTGTATAAGCCAAGGGTCTAACTGTGGGTGATGGGTAACTTACTTTAATCGTATAATCTGGATTATTATACTCTTGTTTTTGAGGTTGATTATCGATCGGAGGCAAAAGAGGAATGGAAACTTTTTTAGAACTTTCCTGTAATCTGGCTCTAAATGGTTTCAAAAGTTCAGCGCCTTCGTCTTCTTGTGCTGTAATATTGGAAGCAAATAAGAAGAAACTTGTGCATATTAATGCGAATCGAATTATATTATATTTTGTCATACTCATGTTAGTCATTACCGTTAATCATTTCTAATTCACCGTTTTCGTTATTTCTTTTCAATCTACTTTTTGAATTTTTAGCTTCTTTGTACTTGTTTAATTTTGATTTGGCCTCATCTACAATTTCTGTATTGCCGGCATAATTTTTTAATAAACTCTCCAGTGTGCCTATAGCCGCATCTAACTTACCTTGTTCTGCATAGAGATCAGCAATGAGTATGAAATTTCTAGCCAGCCAGTCATGATGATTTCCTAAAAGCTTATTGTTCTGAATCGCTACTTCCATAGATTTTTCATTGGTTCTTTGCAGGTATAAAATCTGAGCAATTCTGTATCTGCCCTCAGAAGCACGAATATCATCTGGTATTAATTTGATCAGATCTTCGAAATATTTTTTTGATAAATCAAAGTTCTTAGATTGAAAATTAACTTTAGCCAGGTAAAAGCTTGCTTCTGCCTTCTGAGAGCTTGTAATTTGGGTTTCCAACAGATATTTTTCTGCAAGAGGGCCTAGTTCTGTGTAATTATTAGTTTGGAAAGCCGATTTCATAGCCAATTGTAATGCTTCAGATTTGAGATCAGAATTTTGAGTTAAATTATACAGTTGCTTATAATTCAAAAGGGCATCAGCATATTTTTTTTGAATATGATACTGTATCCGGGCAGCCAGTAAAAGCGAATTTTCAAGAATCAAGAATGGCGCTGTAGGCTTACTGTTGATGATATAATCGAAGTCTTCAAGCGATTTTGCATAATCTTTTAAATTATAATAGCAGATTCCTCTGTTATTTCTTGAGGCAATACTATTCATTCCATTGGGAAAACGATTAAGATACTTTGTGAAAGCCTCGGCAGACTCTTGCCATTTGTCTTCATCATAAATACGGGATGCTGTTTCGTAAAGTAAAGAATCAGCTTCTACATCACTGAAATTATATCCTTGGATAGTGGAAACAAAGGCCATAAATCCGTCTGCATCTCCTGTTTCCACATAGATTTTGCGGATATAAGAAAGTGCATCTTTGGCTTCCTCACTTTGCAGGTTATTTTTTACTACAGATTTAAAATAATCCAGGGCTTCTCTTTCCTGATTCTTGGCATAACTAATTACGCCTAACTTGTAGAGTGATCTGCTTATAAATTCACTACTTGGATATGCGTTAATCAATTTTTCGAATGTTTGTTTTGCTTCATTCAATTCATTCATATTGATAAGAGTGCTTCCTTTCGCATATAGAGCATCGTCTGAAAATTGAGAATTAGGATATTTACGAACCAATTGATCCGTAGTTTTGATTTGAAGATTGTTTTTATTTAAAATATTGTAAATCAAGCTTAATTGGTATAAGGCATAATCTTCATTACTGTTTGCAAAGCTGACAACCCTCTCATAGTAATCTGAGGCTTTGTTGTAATTTTCTTTTGAATCTGATCCTAGATATAAAAAACAATCAGCTGTTCTGATGAGTGCATCGGGATATAAAACCTGCGTGATAAAAGGGTCGGAAATATTATCTATTTTATCTTCATAATATTTGATACACATTTCAAAATTTTGAGCGGCTTTACGGTGGTCATTCATTTTGAGAAAGGCATAACCCATTCCATAATAGGCTGACCCCTTAGTAGAGTTGATGGGTAGTCTTTGCGTTGCTGTTGATGATAGAATAAATTTTTCGTACTCGTCTATGGACTCATTGTATTTTTCAAGTCCATACTTTGATTCGCCCTTCCAAAAATGAGATAGGGTAGTAGTTTCATTATGCACGGCAATTTTAAGAGACTCATCGAAGAGTTCTGAGGCACGGGTTAGATTTTGTTCATTAAATAATTGTAAACCTCTCAAGTAGCATACTTTTTGATAGGTTTCATTAAGGGAAGGTGTCCTTTGTGGCATTTTTCTCAAGATGTCCAGTGCCTTTTCATAATCTCTTGTATTCAGAAAAAGTTTACTTAATAAGTTTTGAGATTCATTATAATACTTCGTTGCGGCAGGTATTTTCATAAAAGCACTGATAGCTTCATTATCATGACCCGTTTCGTAAGAGAGTTTTGCAAAACTCATAAGGGCATCCAAAGACATGTCTTTGTCAAAATTATGGTTGGATGCTTTTTCGTAAGAAATCCGAGCCTCTTCCTTCTTATTCAATTGTAATAAAGAATTGGCTTGATAATATAGTGCGTGTTGACCCATCAAACTATTCAAATCGTTGATTTGTTCAAAATTTTGAGCTGCTTTGTCAAATTTTTCAGCCTTGTACTGCGTAAAAGCAAGCTGATAAAATACATCCTCTGTAACTTTAGGAGTTTTCTCAACAAATTCTTCTATGTAGGGTAAGGCTTTTCTGAAGTTTTCAGTTTCATAGTAAGATTGTCCCACGGCTTGTACTAAACTTAAACGCTCTCTTTGGCCGTTATTTTTCAAAAGTGGTTCTCCATAAGTGATTACCTCATTGTATTTTTTTTGATTGAAATATATCTGAACAATGTAGGTAGGGACAACTTCATCGTATTTTTTACTTTTATCAATGTTTTTAAAATCTTCCAGTGCTGTTTTATAATCTTTTAAGAAATATGCGCTCAGTCCGTGGTAGTAGGTGGCAGCTTCAGTATCGCTGTCTTTTACGGTTTTAATCTGACCAAATAAATCTAAAGATTGACTGAATTGCTTTTTTACAAAATAGCAATAGGCAAGCTCAAATTTAGCTTTAGCAACTTCTTCATTTTTGAGGTCACCTAATCTCTTCCAGCTGATTTTGGAGTAAAACTGTATAGCTTTGTCATAATCTTTTTGAACAAAATAATAATGTCCAATTTCAATCCTTGCCTTTGAAACCAAGGTGCTGGGTTCAAATTTCTGAATGAAGTATAATAATTTAGACTCTGCATCCGGTTCATTTCTTTTCAAGGCACACATCGCATCATAGTATGATGCCTGTTGGAAATACAAGGGAACTGCATTTGATTTATTGAGTAAATCTGCATTTGATTTCAGTATTTTTTGAAATTCAGACTGTGCTTTGCCATACAATTTCAAATCGTATGACTGAAGGGCAGATTTAATGATTTCATTTGGATCTTCATAAGTCTTACTCAAAGGTTGAGCTGAGGTCCAAAGACTGATACAGGTAAGTAAGACGAATAAATAATAATTTCTTTTCATATCTTGAATAATAAATTCTTTATAAAATTTAAAAAATCTTATGCAATTACAATATTCAATCTATGTAGGTCGATGTCTGAATGTAAGCTATCTTACATCATTTTTTATATACTTCAGTCTATTGCTTCAAGTTCAATATTTGAAAGGACAGTGGTCAGAGGCTTTACCCTATGCACATGCCCATAATGATTACGCGAAATGTTTCAGAAGACCTGCTTTCAGAGCGATATCATATGGTTGTACAAGTATTGAAATTGACATTTTTCACTACAAAGATAAGTTAAAAATTGCACATGTTCCACTTTTTTTATCGTTAAGAAAAGAATTTGAATCGACCTATTTAAAACCTTTACATGATTATTATCTATCGAAAGGGCAATATTTTAAGTCAAAGGATCAAAAATTAATACTAATGTTGGATTTTAAACGTTCTGCCGGATCAATTTATTATCTCCTCAGACCAGTTTTAGATAAATACAAGGGAGTTTTAAGTTATTATGATCATGGTAATTGGATTGATGGACCCATTCAAATTTTAATCTCAGGAGCAAAACCATACCAGGAAGTTTTTGCTGATTCAATTCAATTTATGTTTTTAGATGGAAATCCATCTGATTTGGATAAAGAAGGATTTTCCGCTACATTTTTTCCAAGAATCAGTTGTTCATATCGCTCTTTAGTTAGAGGTAAATTGGATGACGCTGAGATGTTAGCTATAAAACAATTGTCTCAAAAGGTTCACGATAAGGGATCCAGTCTGAGATTTTGGGCTGTGCCCAATCGTATATATCTTTGGAAAAAATTGCGGGAACTGGGAGTAGATTGGTTGCAGGTGGATCAATTGGACAAGCTCAAAAAGTTTAAAAAAATAAAATCCAGTGAATAGAAATGAGCATATAAATTTTCAACCATTTACTTAATTCTGATAAGTCCTCTTTTGAATTGTATTTATAAATTTTACTTAATAAAACCATATTTACAGGAATTATTAAAAATAGGCTATACAAGTTGAGCCAAATATAAGGACTTCTGTACCAGCCCAGCAGATAAAGCGCGAAGGCAAAAGAAAGTAGGGAATAGAATAGCCTTTTCAATGATTTGACAGGTAGTATAGTGGCCAAGGTATTGATTTTGTTTATTTTATCACCTCTTAAGTCTTCTCTGTCCTTTACAATTTCTCTCATTAAATTGATTAAAAATGCCTGCGATACGTATAGGAGCAGGTCAAATCCCAAGGGCTGTTGATAAAGTATATAAGGTTGTATCAGTGCTGTTGAAATCAAAAAGCTAACTAAAAAATTTCCCCAAAAAATAGTTTTTTTTAAGAGGTAAGAGTAGAGCCATAAGCTAAAAATGCTAAACAATTGAACCCCTACTATCAAAGGATTAGGCAGAAAATACAAGAGAATTAAAGATAGAATTGTAAGTATCAGGTAAAACAGAATTGCTTCTTTGGGGCTGATGAATGTTCCGATCCAAAGTTTTTCAGGCTTGTTGATCAGATCTGTTTTGTAGTCATAAATATCATTGATGATATAACCGGAGGCAGTGATTAAAACTGTGGATAAGGTCAGAATAATAAATGAACCCGAACATATTAAACTGCTATGAATATGTATCGTGACATAGCTTAATGATAGAAAAATCAATACCAAATTGGGCCATCTTAGCAAGGCAGGAATTACCCTCCACCGGTGTGTTTTGTTTGTCATTGGTTTTTATTCGGTTGAAACCAATTGTTTTGCACCCGTAAGACTTTCTCAATTATATCTCTGACGCAACCCTTTCCTCCTTCTTGGTTGGATACATAGGCTGCCAGTTCTCTTATTTCAACTACGGCATCTTTGGGGCAGCAGGGTAAATGAACAAGTCTCATACAAGGATAGTCAGGAAGATCATCACCCATATAAACCGATTTTGATAAATCAAGACTTTGATTTTTGACTAATTGTGTAAGGACGGGCACCTTTTCTTGAGCATCCATAAAGATGTGATGTTCGGGTATTCCTAAACTATGAAGTCTTTTGAACAGAGAAATTGATTTTCCTCCGGTGATAATAAATATTTTGTACCCTTTGTCTAGGGCAAAACGAAGGGCATAACCATCTTTGGTATTCATTTTTCTAAATAGGTCCCCATCCTCATTAATGAGAACAAAACCATCTGTCATTACCCCGTCAACATCAAAAATAAAGGTGTCAATGTCTGCTAGTTTGTCTAGAAAATTCATAAAAATAATTTTTCAATGATTGGATGTAATAAGAAAAAAGATATTACTCCTGTTAAAAAACCTAATAAGGCCAGCCAGCTTACTTTTTTAAAGTACCACATGAAATCAATTTTTTCCATACCCATGGCCGCAACACCAGCCGCTGAACCTATGATTAACATGGATCCACCTGTTCCGGAAGTAAATGCGAGCAAATGCCAAACTTTTGAATCTGTTATAAAATCTTCAGTAGAGTACATTCCCATTGACGCTGCAACCAAAGGAACATTATCGATGATGGCAGATCCAAATCCCAATAATATCATGATGAGTTCTGTACCATGTACTGATGGAATTATTTCTTGATTGTATGGAAAAAAATGATTGAGTTGATTTGCTGCACTTTGTAATATTCCTAAAGATTCCAGTGAACTTACAGCAAGTAAAATTCCTAAAAAAAACAAAATACTGGAGCTGTCTATTCGAGATAGAGCTTCTTTGGGCAATGCCGAATTATGTTTTTTAATATTTTCATTAGGATGTATAAATTCAGATACGATCCATAAAAAAGATAGCGATAACAACATTCCTAAATAGGGTGGAAGATGTGTTATTGTTTTAAAAACGGGCACAAAAATCAAGGCGATAATACCCAAAATAAATATCAATTGACTTCCTTTTGAATTCACAGTCTGAGTTTTGTTTTGTTCCAAATTCTCCGGGATCTGTCCTCTCATGCTTTTATATCTACTCAAAATAAAAACAGGTAATAGCATAGACAAAACAGAGGGGATGATCAAATAAAGTATAAGCGGAACAGTGGATACCCTTTTACCTATCCACAACATTGTTGTGGTGACATCTCCTA
>Ga0169931_10004336_pt1 | contig 22101 bp, 21 predicted proteins | sample Kivu_15m_20L_FD_129675 | JGI IMG/M metagenome (GOLD analysis project Ga0169931, IMG submission 129675) | Freshwater microbial communities from Lake Kivu, Western Province, Rwanda to study Microbial Dark Matter (Phase II) - Kivu_15m_20L... | ecosystem: Environmental > Aquatic > Freshwater > Lake...
ATTCTGACGACGCACTACATGGAAGAAGCGGCCCAGCTTTGCGACGAGATCGCAATCATCGATGCGGGAAAAACCATTGCGTCAGGGTCGCAGGCGGAACTCCTTGGTGCGGCTGGAAGATCAGCGACGATGACTCTGCCAAGGCTTGCCGCCCAGGCGGCGCTCGGGATTCTGCCCGCGAGCGAAGTTAAGGTCGCCCGGCAAAGTGATGTGCGGGAGAGTGAACCAGCGGAGGCGAAAAGCGGGTCGCAGACAGAAACCGAAACGATCGACATCGAGACAACTGAGCTTGATCGTCACCTTCGACTCCTCGCCGCATCCAACGTTCCGCTGTCAGGCCTTCGCATTCGCAGTTGGACTCTGGAAGATCTGTTCCTTCACCTCACCGGCACGGAGCTACGGGCATGATCTCACCGAGTCGCATCGTCTCCATCTTTGTCGCGCGAAATCGCGAGTTCTTCCGCGACCGGGCGGCAATGGCGTGGAATTTTCTCTTCCCCGTGCTGGTTGTGACTGGATTCTCACTCGCATTCTCGAAGGGGTCTGCCGACATCTTCAAAGTTGCCGTTGTCGGGACGAGTTCTGCGGTACCTGAGCTGCAGGAGTTCCAGGAAATCAGACACATCCAGTTTGTGAACGTGGTGGATTCGAATGCTGCTCAGGAGAAGCTTCGACATCACCAGTTCGATCTGGTCGTCGCGGCACCGTCCACAGGTCAAGTTTCCTATTGGGTGAACAACGACTCCCCCAAGGGCTATCTTGTCGAAAAACTCCTGCGGGGATCCCTTTTGGGAGCTACGCTTTCGCGCGGCGAAGTGACGGGAAAACCAATTCGCTACATCGACTGGCTCATCAGTGGTCTGATCGGGATGAACATGATGTTCTCGGCGATGTTCGGTGTCGGCTACGTCCTCATTCGCTATCGCAAAAGTGGCTACCTGAAGCGATTGAAGGCCACTCCCCTCAAGCCGATTGAATTTCTGATCGCGCAGGTGGCTTCACGCATGGCGATCGTTGTTGTCGTATCGAGTTTGGTCTACGTGCTCTGCAACACGTTCGCTGGATTTCGCATGCTCGGATCCTACGTGACGCTGTTTTCGGTTTTGTGCGCCGGTTCGCTGGCGATGGTTTCGCTTGGTCTCGTGATCGCCAGCGCCGTGCGCAGCGAGGAGCTGGCCAACGGCCTGCTGAATCTCCTCACGTGGCCGATGATGTTTCTGTCCGGGGTTTGGTTCTCGCTTGAAGGCGCTTCACCATGGGTCCAGGCAGCTGCGCAGTGGATGCCACTAACCCACTTTGTGGACGCCGCTCGTGCAGTCATGACCGAGGGAGCCGGACTGCCGCAGATCGGGCATCATCTCGTGATTCTGGCAGCCAGTGCTATCGTGTTTCTCGGCGTGTCGGCCGCCACATTCGTCTGGGACAACGACTGAATTCTCGATCTCGGTCGTACCCGGGCCAAAATACCGGTCCAGAGCCCCTGATAAGCAAAAGGGCAGCAGAGTCTCCTCTGCTGCCCTTCAAATTCACCCGTTGAGCCGAAGCGGAATCTGTCCGTTACTTCTTCTCGCCAACAGCGGTTGCCTCTGCTGCTTCCGATGCAGATTTCGCCTTCTCGATCGCTTCCTGCACAACAGCTGCGTCGCCGGTTGCCTGACGCTGCTTCACGAGCTCCATGATGTTGTGACGGGTTGTGTAGGCAGAGTTGTTCAGAATGAGCTGCTTGCCTTTGCGATTCTTGAGATTGAAAACAAGCGGTGCCTTGAGGTTTGCCGTCATGTTCTGGGGATTCGAAGGCATCGTGATGATGACCGAGATCACCGCGTCTTCTTCAGACTTGAGATCGAGGTCCGAAACCTCAGTCTCACTGACTTCAACGGTGTAATCCGGCTTGAAGAGCAGGGGATTGATCAGCACGAACGCGATCGCGCCGTCCTCAAGCGACTGCAGCCATTTAAACGGCGAACCCTTGTCATGATCGAGAAGGATGTAGCGCGTCAGCTCGGGAAACCCGATCAGGCCGGAAGGCAGCGCGATCACATCGCTATCCTTGACCTCTATCTCGCCAAACCGCGTGGTCTTGACCTTCTGCAAGGCAGTCTCCTTCCAAACAACCGATCGTTGATCCCAATTCAGGCTTGTTCTGGTGCATCCAGAGTCACATGCCGGCGCATCAGACGAGTTCCGGTCGTGGAACTCGCAAACCAACGCATCATGCACATGTTCAACCGGCTCTCCTGAGCCGCTCGAGCCGCAATACCTGAAAGGGACTTCTAGCTTTAAAGTCTAGCGCACCTGTCCCAACACAAGCAAGTCCCACTACGTTTCCCGACTAGCCCGTATTGATTGGGGATTCAGACCTATTCGGGGTCAGAATCAGGCTTGGGCGTTCGAACGTGGCGCCGAAGTGGCGCTGACCCCGCCTCGCGCTGCCCTGCGACGCGATCGAAGATCGCGCTTGCTGCCGAAACGGCTGCTTCGTCCGTCGTCGACGCGCGCTGGTTCTCTTCCTGAATGCGCTGATAGATTTCCTCGCGATGCACGACCGTGTTCGGGCTGGCCTTGATGCCAAGCCGAACCTGCTTTCCCTTGATCTGCATGACGATGATCTTCACATCATCGCCAATCGCGATTCCCTCACCTACTTTTCGTGTCAGTACGAGCACCCCGCGACCCTCCCTGGCCTGACGGACGCTGCGGTCCGCTATTGGGGTAAACAAATTCGATCTGCGCGCTTTTTCCGCGTGATAACCATTATCGCAGGACAGAACCATTCAAGCCAAGATCGGCAGAAACAGCCGAGCTCACGAAGCGAGTCCACCAGTTAGGCTGAGTCTGAAACTTGGTCGTTTCAACGAGAGAGCTGCACGCCTACTTCAGGAAGTTGAGCAACGACGGCTGAAGAAGCTTGGTTGAAGCCAAAAGCGTGCTCTGCAGGATAGTTTCGGTCCGTTTGAAGTCAGAAGTCGCCTTATACACGTCGACGTCTTCAATCTCGGACAGAGCCCCTCGCGCAGTTTCCTCTTCCTTCTCGAGTCGCTCGGACGCCATGCCGACGGCATTCCACATCCCACCGAGCGTCGCCTGAAAACTTGAGGCCTTATCCATCTGGTACTCGAGCTCGGAAAGAGCCGAGCGGATGGAGTCCTTATTGTTGTCGTTCAAACCGTTATAGAGCATCTCAAGCGAGTCCATCATGTTGAAGTGCCCGCGCTCGCGATCCTCCGGGTTCGCCTCAAACAGATCTCTGGCCGCAGCATTGATTTGCTGAAATCCATCGCGCGACGTCTGAAGAAAAATCTTTCCGTCATCACCAAGAAACTGCCCATCAATGCTCAATGGCGGTGTCTGGGTGCGAAATCCGCCGAAGACATAGCGATTGCCAAAGGTGGAGTTGCCGAGCTGGATCACTGAATTCATCAGCTCCTTGATCTCGCGTGCCGTCGCCTCGCGCGCCGGCGCATTGTAGGTGTCGCTGGCCATGGACACCGCGAGTTCCTTGGCACGAATCAGACTGTCGTGAATCTGTGAAATGACGGTTTCGCTCTTCTCGAGGAAACCCTTCGCGAAGTCGGTGTTCTTCTGAAATTGCTCGACGGTTCCGATACGGTCGCGCGTTCGGATGGCCTGCGTCATGCCGACCGGGTCATCGGAGATTCGATTGAGGCGCTTCTGACTCGAAATCTGCTCGAGCATCGAGCGATTCTGGTCCTTGGCGCGCTCAACGCGATTGCTCACCGTGTCGTAGCGCTGTCGTTCAGACACTCGCATTCTTCAAGGTCCCCTTCACTCAGCGCTTGAGGCTGAGCACTGTATCGAGCATCTCATCCACCGTCGTGATGACCTTGGAGGAGGCCGTGAAATTGGCCTGCCACTTCATCAAGTTCATCGCCTCTTCGTCGAGAGACACGCCAGCCACGGCATCTCGCTTGTTCTTCAGATCGGCGGCAACAATGTTGTTTGCTTCATGCACGTGCTGCGCGCGAACAACTTCGGTTCCGAGATTACCGATGTAGTTCGAATAATAGTCGTGAAGCGTTGCATTGCCGTTGCCAAGCAATCTGGCGTCCTTGAGTCGAACCAATTCGTTCACGAGAACGTTGTCGCCCGGCGCCATTGGCGAACTGGCAGCTGCGATGGCATCCGTAGTCTGGGCAACGGTCGTATCGAGGGTGATTTCCTGAGCCGCGCGAGACACGTCCGAAATCGCGGCGAAGAAGTTTCTTCCAGACGTTTCCTGGAAGCCTTTCAAGCCAAAGCCTGTGCGATGCAGGCTATTGAAATTTTCGACGAGAGAAACGGCCATCTCGTTGTTTCTGTCCACGAGACCTGGAATGATCTTGTCGCGAACATCCATCAATCCGGCAAGCTCGCCAGCGCCAAGCGCATCGGTCATGTTGCGCGTCGAGGAGCCTTCCCAGTCTGTGATCAGGATGTCGGAAAGTCCCTTGTTTCTCGAGTTTCCAGCCGTGTGCACGGTCACGGCATTGCCGCCCTCGACAAGCGTAGCGTTGCGGGGACCGCGAATCAGCAACATCCCGTGCTGATCATCGTAGTAGCGCACGTCAAGTTTGGTCGAGACCTCGCGCAGAAGACCATCGCGTTGATCGCGGAGGTCATTCGCCATGGCTCCGGGCGTTGCTTCGAGTTCGCGAATCTTGACGTTCAGACGAGCAATCGCGCCAAGTCGGTCCGTAACACCCTTGGCTTCCTGTCCGATCTTTTCGTTCAGATCGAGCTGGTGACGATTCAGGTCACTGTCGACGCGATGAAACGCCTGCGTCAGGTTTTTCGCTGCCTCACGGACGTTCGTTCGAACGGTCAAGTCTTCGGGGTTGTTTGAGAGTTCCTGCAGGGCATTGAAGAAATTCGTCAGCTCATCCGAGATGCCCGCCGCAAGCTCCGGACTGTACACACTCTCCAGAGCCTTGAGTGCTTGTCGCTTTGCGTCGCTTGCCCCAAGCGCCTGATTGGCGTTGTTGAGTTGACTCTCCGTCCACTGATCGTGCGATCGACGAATGGACTGAATGTAGGCGCCGTTTCCAACAAGGTGTCCGCCGACCAGCGACGGATCACGCTGGGTTACGCTCAGTGTTTGTCGCGAATAGCCCTCGACCTGTGCGTTTGCAATGTTGTGCCCGGCCGTGTCGACACCTTGTCGAGTCACGCTTAGCGACTCACCACCGACACTGAGGATGTGAAACAGACTCGGCATCGAGAAAAACTTTCAGGCTTTTATGCGAAGCACGGAGTGATTGCCGCGGGCTTGCTGGACTCCGCTGGCGTTGTACGTGGCTGCCGTCTCCTGAGTAATTTCCTGCCAGAAGCGATAGCTGGCCTGGTAATTCTCAAGAAGCTTGTCGACAACCTGCCGATTCACTTCGATTAGTGGCTGCGTCTTGCGAGCTGTCGCGGTGAACTCTTTGACAAGGCTCGTCACACCATTGGTCAAGTGATGCAGCACGCCACCACTGAGCCCATGTGCACCAAGCTTCTCGTTGATGGCCGCGAGCTGATCGATCGTCCCACGAAGCGTCGCCGGACGCGGTCCCGAACCGCAAATTTCCTCGTGAAGGGAGTGCATGCGACGGCATGCCAGCATCAACCGCGCATACGCCGTATCAATCACCTCACCGATGGCAACTTTTGTACTGCAAGTCTGTTCTATCGCGGGAAAGCTGCCTGCTTTGATCGCTTCATGTTCTTCCGCGATCGTCTCGGGCAAGCGCGCGAAGGCCGCCATCAACTCAGAGACACTGTCCTTGAGCTGCGATGCGGTCTCGATCACGGCTTCATCGTGACTTGTGGGCAGCATCACGAAATCCCCCCGACTCTCCGGTTTTGGTGTGGGAACGACACAGTTCCTGAAATCAACGCGAGTTATCGGTCAGGTTCGGCCAGTTGAATCGATCTGAGACCTGAACAGATCAGCGAGTGCTTCGAATGGACAACGGAATGCGCGACTGGGACATCTGCGTATGCGACTAGACGTCCTTGCTCTCTGAGAGTCGCTCAAGAATTGCTTCACGCAGCATCCCATCGGCGATGCGGCCGGGCTCGGGTTTATATGTGCCCGAATCAATCTGGGCCTTGAGCATTGCCACGCGATCTTCACGCACATCTGGCGTATTGCGAGCGATTTCAGTCGCCTTGCGACGCGCCTCAGAAAGCTGGCGGGCTGCCGGCGAGAGTTCGACGTTGACGCTTGATGCAGCTGGATCCGAAGCCTTGGGTTCAGAGCCGATCGCCGCCTTCTGCGCCTGCTTCGCTTTGTCGACCGCAGCTGATGTGGTCGGCTGAAGAAGCGGTGAGGTCAGCGGCTGCGCCGATCCATTGGACTTGTTGACATTGCGTGTGTCCATGCTTCACCTCGAAGTGCGTTCGATCAGACGCTAACTGAATCCTGAGAACGGTCGAAAGACCTGCAGATCATTTTGGCTGAGCGGGTTTCAATTCGCTGCCCAACCCATTCATTGTCGCCTGTTTGTCAGGTACGCGCAACGGCTCTGGCGCAAGCGGTACGGGCCTCGCCCCGGCAACTTTTTGATACTGTCCGACAACTGCGGCAGAGGGTACGGACTGCTTTCCGAGAGCCGTCAGCAACTGGGCTTCAATATTGGCGGAAAGACCGGTATTGCGCTGGGCAGCAAGAACCTTCGAATACTCACTGTCGAGCATCGATCGATAGATGTCTTCCGCGTTGCCCCCGTCGATAAGTCCCGATTTCTGCACGCTGTCACGCATGCTTTTCATAACGATCTCAAGAAAGATCGACTCGAAATCCTCGGCAGCCTTGCGAACCTTCGCTGCGGTCTGCTCGTCCAGCGTCCCAGACTTGATATCGGCAGGCCCAACACGCGCTTTGGCCAGTAATTGATCCTGGGCCGCCGACTGCGCAGCAAACGCACCGAATTTTGCGTCGACTTCCATCGCGTTCCTGCTCCCTTACAACAAGCGCAACTCACCCTGAAGGGCACCCGCCGCCTGAACAGCCTGCAGAATCCCGACGAGATCGGCCGGGCGGACGCCAAGCGAGTTCATCGTCTCAACCAGTTTTCCAACAGTGCTCCCACCGATGGACACAACTCCCTGCGGGTTTGCCTTTTCGCCGCCGGACTTTCCACCGCCGACCTGAATCGACAGACTTCCGTGTGCAATCGTGACCGGGCCAATCGTGACTTCGTTGCCCATGACGACGGTCCCGGTGCGTTCATTGAGCACGACGACCGCCTTGCGATCTACGCGCACCCGCAAACTCTCCAGTTCCGAATAGAACTCCACGACGCGATCCACGAATTGTTCGGGAACCGTGACCTCAATCGTGGCGGGATCGACTGATCGCGCCACAAACTCGCGAAAATGCGAATTCACCGTATCAACGATGCGCGTGTTGGTCGTGAAATCCGGATTGCGAAGACTGAGCATCAGGCGACCCTTTGCACCCAGCTCAGGCGCAAACTCACGTTCAACGACACCACCCGACGGAACCGTCGCAACCGTCAGGACCTGCGCGCCTGAGCCGCTTGCCTGCCCGACGATAGTCGCGCCCTGCGCAACGGCGTAGACCTGACCGTCACCCGCGCGAAGCGTCGTCATGAGAAGTGTGCCGCCCGCAAGACTCTTGGCATCACCGATTGTCGAAAGCCGGACGTCAATCCGGTCTCCGCTACGCGAAAATGCCGGGAGATCTGCCGTCACAACCACACCAGCAATACCCTGGGTGACTGCCTCCTCAACTTTGGTCGTCATGCCCAGCTTGGTGAACATGTTGGCGGTTGCACGGGTTGTAACGAGCGACTTCCTCGAGTCACCGCTGTTGCTCAAGCCAATCACGAGACCAAATCCAACGAGTTGGTTGGTCCGAACACCGCGAACCTGCGCAATGTCCTTGATTCGCGAATCCTGCCCGGTCGCGGGTCCCGATCCAAGCGAAGCAACTACGAGTCCGACAGCCACCGCAGTCTTTGCCGGCCGACTGAGATACTTCGATCGCATGAATGCAAAATCAACCACCGGTCGTCTCCTCGGTCGTTTCCGCAGACTTCGCCGCCGCGGCCTTGTCCTTCGCCTGGTTCTGTTCGATCTGTCTCTTCTGTTCGTCCACAGTCTTCTGGAGTTCGGCGATCTTCTCCTGGTCGGTCTTCTGTTTCGCCATGAGGTCTTCCCGCTGCTTCGTCATCTGCGTCCGTTCCTGAGCCAGAGAGCGGATTCTTGTATCCAGCTTTTCCCGAACACCGACGAGCTGTTTGCGTTTGTCCTCAAGTGCAATCGCTTCCTTGGATCTCGCTTCATCAAAGCCGCTGAGACGCATCGTGTATTCGTCTTCCCAATTGGCCGATCTGCGTTCTGCGATCTGCCCGTCGCGATTCTCGATCCACTTCACATCGCTGAGATCATTCGTTGTGAGAGGTTCACCGGAACTGAGGCGCGACAACGGCACGCGAGCCGTCACGCTGATTTCGGCGGCGTCTTCGTCGCGCATGGAACGTCTTTGGAACTGCGCGATCACATCACCTGATTGGTCCTGATGCACAATCTTCATTTTGAAGTTCTTGATCGGCTTCGCGTCCTTGCCAGCCGGCTCAAGATTCGGCAACGCCTTGAGCAACTCGTCATCTGAAGCAGACGCTGCACCTGCGGTCCCACCAGAAGCAGCAGGTGTACCTGCCCCCGCAGAAGACTCCGGATCAGCGCCACCAGAGCCTGCATCTACCCGCGTCGATGCCACCTGAATATCGATCCATGCGCCGACGCCCGGAGCTCGCTGCCCGTAGAGATAGTTTCGTTCATCATCAAGATTGAATAGTGATCCTGAGTCGCCCCGCACATCACTCGGAACAATCCGAACGTCCTTCGTGCGAACGAACAGCTCCGGCGGACCGCCGTCCCCCCTCGCGTTCTGATCCATCGGCCCGCTTTCCAATTTGTCGAACGAAGCAGGCGTCCGTGAGGAGATCGTCTCCAGTTTGCCAAAGCACCCGGAAAGTGCGGCTGCGACGAAGATCGCCGAAACCGCCGCGCCGAAGCGAAGGAAAACTGCCATCTCAGAACTGTCATTCCGTTGCTGATTGAACATCATCACTCCCTGATGAAGCCTCCGCTGACAGACCATAAAGTCAGCGTTAAATGAAGCCCTGCCTACATAGCTTCAACGCGACCTTTGCCAACGATTCGAACTCGAATGCGCCGTTTTGAATCTGGAACCACGACGTCAATCGCGTCACCAATTCCACCCTGCCCCATGCTCTCTACGCGAAGATTGACGCCAAGTTCACCTGCCGACATCGCGTATTGAACCATTTCGCCACGACGAACAACGAGCGGCTTGACGAACGCACGAACAGGAAAGGGCTGCCCTTCGGCGAGCTGGATCCGAAGACTTCGTCCTTCAACCGCGGATCGCGATTCCGCGATGAGGTCGGTGGTTCCCGAGCGTCTGCGCACCCAGCGCTGAACGACATCATCGTCTCGAACAAACGTCCCCGAGGTGATCGCCCTCGCGGCAACCGGTACGAAAACTTCACGAACGAGCGAGACCGACACCGCAAACGGAATCCTCGTTCCCGAGTCGTGGCCCACGAACTCAGCTTTCAAGGTTCGCGTCCCCTCCATCTTTTCATCGCCCGCTGCGGCATCCCCGCTTCGCTTCCCAAGCTCCGGGAACTCGACAACTCCGCCGCCGGGTCGGACCCAAACCTTGCCAAAGAGACTGACTCTCTGGCTGCGATGGCGCACCTTGTCGTCATCAAGCGCCGCGAGGTAGCTATCCAGTGCTGCGCGAACGTCGGCTTCATGAAGTTCTTCACCGGGACTCGAAACTCGAACAAACTCGGCACCGGATCCACTGAGCTCAGCGTTCTTCCACTCCGCACTGGCCGCCGTGAGGATCTGAGCGCGCGACAATCGCAACGACCTGGATGGCAGGGGTGCTGCACCCAGATCGACGTTGGTCATGTCGCGACAATGCAAGGCGCTGCCCGAGCACTGTGCAAAGTCAGAGAGCCACATGCGCTCTCCCAAGACCTCAACGTTTGCTCGCACCTCAAGCAAAACCGGCACGCGAACCTGCGGCGCCACAGCCAGCGAACCAACGTTCGATCCCGGAACAACGTCCATATGCCTCGTCACCGGCGTTGCAAAACTATCTGCGCTTTCACTGCTCGACGCCGAGTCAACGGAAACTGACTCCGCGCTCGCATCGGTCTCATCGCCCGCGAGCCCGTCGTACGAATACAATGGCTGTGAAGCCGCCCCGAAGAGCAGCCCCACAGCGAGAAGCCGCGAGAATTGTCGAGCAGTCAGCATCAGGAGTCCCGTTGGGCTCATTGACTCAGAATCTGACCAGCCACGAGGTCACGTTCATTATCGAACGTTGTTCGTAGTCTGCAGCATCTGATCACCCGTTTGGATAACCTTCGAATTGATTTCGTATGCGCGTTGTCCAGTGATCATGCTCACCATCTCTTCGACGATGTTCACGTTGGAACTCTCGAGCTGGTTTTGCGCGATGCGCCCCATGCCGTTCAGATTCGGCGCCCCGACGACTGGATCGCCACTGGCGCGACTGACCGTGACGAGGTTGCGACCGATGTTCTGAAGACCGGCAGGATTGATGAACTGTGCGAGTTGTATCTGACCGATTTCCTGCGTTTCACCTTCGACCTTAACCGTCACCACGCCATCGAGTCCCACATGGAAGTCTGACGATCCCTGAGGAATCACGATCTCCGGAACCACCGGAAACCCATCAGCCGTCACGAGGCGACCGTTGTTATCCTTGTCGAAGCGACCATCGCGTGTGTAGGCGACAGAACCGTCATCGCGCTGAACACGAAAGAATCCAGGTCCTTCAACCATGAAGTCGAGGTTACGTTCGGTAACCTTGCTCGCGCCTTCTGTGTACAGCTTGTCAACCGACGCCAGGCGTGCACCGGCACCGATCTGAATTCCGCTTGGAACAACCGTTCCAGTCGTTGAGCTCTGACCTGGAGCGCGAACCGTCTGATAGAGGAGATCGTGGAAATTCGCCCGTGACCGCTTGAATGCCGTCGTGTTCACGTTGGCCAAGTTGTTGGCAATCGTGTCGATGTTGGTCTGCTGGGCTTCCATGCCCGTCGCCGCCGTCATCAGGGAACGCATCATAGGTCTTCTCCTTCAGTTCACGTTCAAGCAAACGCTCGACGCAAACGATAATTGCCGATTAACCGCGAATCTCACCGATCTGATTGGAACTCTTGTCCATCATCTTGTCGTAGTTGCTCATAGCCTTCTGATAGGCCTCGAACGATCGATGAGCTGTAATCATCGCCGTCAGGTTCTTGATCGCGTTCACGTTTGATCCTTCAAGAAATCCCTGACGGATGGCGGGACTTTCCGCGAGCGATCGTTGCTCCGGCGGTCCCCCGAAGAAAAAGTAGTTGTTGCCGGTTCGTTCGAGCTGGGAGTCATCCGCAAACTTATGAAGCTGCAGTCGATCGACGAGCTGCCCGTCCTGATAGATTTCACCCCTGGCATTGACTTCGAATGCGTTCGCCCGCAGCGTGATCGTACCCTTCTCACCGAGGACCGGATGACCGGCCTGCGTCATCAGAATGCCGTCAGGACTCAGCCCAAGCGCACCCGATCTGCTGTAGCGCACACCCTCCTGGGTGTTGACCGCAAACATCCCGTCTCCCTCAATCATGAAGTCGGTCGGGTTTTTGGTCTCAATCGCCGGACCCTGTGCCAGGTCGCGTTCAACACCGGCGACTCCCACGTAGAGCATCTCATTGCCACGCAGCGGAAGAATGTCTTCCATCGAGATCTTGAAGTTCGCCGGCGGCAGCGGCGTGTTGTAGTTCTTCTCCGGTTCAGCCTCGAGCAACTTGAACGTGACCCCATCACCCTTGAAACCAACGGTGTTCACGTTGGCCAAGTTGTTCGCGATGATTTCCAGCACGCGTTCCTGCGCGATGGCTCCGGACAAAGGTGTGTAGATGCTCTTCAGCATGATGGCCCAGGGAAACTGAGGTTGAGTTGCAGACCGACGATTCAGCGTCCTGCCGAATTCGTGACGGAAGATGAAAAAATCCTGCGACTGGTCTGCTCTGGATGTTCAGCAAGAAGCGAGCCACGCGCAGAACGCACGACAGTCAATCAATTCAAAGTGGTCGATATGACGCGAGAAAGGTCGATTTGTTTTGAAAATCGATCGGGGTATCGGGCGCCAGAACTATGGCCATTCAACACGGCAGTAGCTGCAGTCCGTCAACTGACCGGCCGTCACAGGGCGTCGTGAATTTGACGTTGGAGTTTTGTCGGGACCTACTTGGAGTGAATTAGGCTGGCTTCAGCGTCCATACGGACGTCAATCAATTTCCTGACGAGCCTGATGACGGCGAAGATCGCTCGATGGTCTGGAACTGTACTTCGACCACGTCATTGGCGACACGCGCGAAGTAGATCCGGGTGCCAGTCACGACCGTCCCGTCGGTTTTGTTGCAAGCGTCTGCATCGCGATTCCGCCCGTCGCACGCAACACACTGGTCGATCTCGAAGTCTTTATAGTCGGGCCGAGCGATACGTTCTTCGAACGCCTTCCTGTTGCGCTGGGACATGGTCTTCTTCAGGCCCTCGACAGTGCATTCGACCTTTGCCAACTTCTGGGTCGTGCACTTGCCCTCGTCCTTGCGTGAATAGAAGTTGCCCTTGCCCGTGCAATCGCTGACCGCCTTCTTCATTTGCTCATCGCCGATCTGCGCGCCGAGTTGGAGCGGAGTCGTGTCAACCGGATCGCTGTCGTCACGGTCACGGTCGCGGTCCCGATCCGCATCGTCATCGCTGTCGCGATCACGGTTACGGTCTGTGTTCGACACCGAGCTGCTGGACGGCGCCGGAGGAGGCGGAGCCGGGGCACATGCGGTGAACAGGCCACCGATGAGAATGGCGAAAATCAATTCGCGCGATGGGGCTATCCGCACCAATCGCTCGAGAATGGATTGTCGATCGCCGTTGACCATTGCCGCCTCGCACCGGTGAGATAACCTTTCGAGTCATATCGGACGCGACGCCCGCAAACTTTAGGTATCTGCACAAAATCGCCATAAGTAAGGTGTTTTCAGATGGTTGCGAAAGGCCACGAAAGGAAAAACCCCGGTTCGAAGGCCGGGGTCTTTCTAGTACGCGGATCCCATCGATTCGAATTGAATCTGGGCTCCGGAGTAGAGTTGACGACTACTGGAGGAGCTTCAGTGCAATCTGCGGCAGCTGATTCGCTTGCGCAAGAACCGAGGCACCCGCCTGCTGAAGAATGTTCTGCTGCACATACTCTGCTGATTCCGTCGCAAAGTCGGCATCCTTGATGCGGGATCTTGCAGCGGTGAGCGACTCAATCTGAATACCAAGGTTACGCTCCGTGGACTGCAACCGGTTCTGAATTGCACCGAGGGTGCCGCGATACCCCGCGATGTTGTTCATCGCCTGGTCAATGACGTCGATCGAACTTTGTGCGCCGATCTTGGTCTCAATGCTGGTGCCGTCGGTATTCTGAGCACTCCCGATGCCAAGCGAACCTTCGCCTTCGGTCGTCGCGTTCATGTTATCGACATTCAACTTGATGACGTTGATCGGGTTCGGAGCATCAAGCGCGTCTACGCCCGGCAGATAGTCCTTCCCGACCTGAATCTCAAGGGGCGAGAAGTTGTGATCGGTGAGCAATTCGCCATCGAGTTCCTTCTGGCCGGTCAAGAGACGAGTACCGTTGAATTCGGTCGAGACCGCGATCCGATCGACTTCGTCCTTGAGCTGCATGAATTCTTCGTTGAGATAACGACGCTCCCGCACCCCAATCGTGTCCGAAGCGGACTGAATTGAGAGTTCGCGCAGTCGAACCATGATGTTGTTGATTTCATTGAGGCCGCCTTCAGCAGTCTCAATGAGGGACACCGCATCATTCGCGTTACGGCGCGCCTGACCGAGCGACCGCGTGTCGGCCTTGAGGACCTCGGAGATCGCATAACCGGCGGCGTCGTCAGCGCCCTTGTTGATCCGATAACCGGACGACAACTTCTCCGTCTGGGCCGCGACATTCTTCGTCGCCATTCCGAAGTGACGTTGTGCAACGAGCGACTGAACGTTTGTGCGAATCCTGAGTCCCATAACTCTCCCTTACCTCGATGCCAGGCCCGCTTTGTGCGAGCATGTCTGTTCGGGGGCGAAATAACCAAAGTACTGTGTGGAGAAGCACTGTTCCGAAATCACGAAACGATCGCTGAAAAAAGCGTCCCTGGTCCGACCTCAACCGCGCAGCCCTGTCGCCGCGACCCGCCGATGCGGTACGCCGCGTTTGGAAAATGCGTTCAGTTTTTCAGGACTGCATATTTCAAGAATACAAGACTTCCGAGCGCGTGGGAAGCATCGAGCCGCAAATTCACGGGGGACGTGATTTCCGGGTCGACAAGGCTGGACGCAGCCTTTGTGGCAAGAATGATTGGGCAAATCGTCAGCCTTAGCTCATCCACCAAACCAGCACGGTAGAATAAGCGGTTCACCGCGCCACCGCCGAAGAGCAGGACCGTGGAAAACCCGCGCTGAATCATCGCATCTCTTACGAAAACAGCGGGATCAGCAGAGGGGTCCAGCACGAGATTACGGACGCCTGTGCGCCCCTCGTCATGACCAGGCAAAGGCCGCGGCGAAACGAGCCAACGCTCCGTTTCCCGTTGGTCCCAAAATTTCAAATCGGGAGCAATCCCCGATGTTGTCAGAACGATCCACGCAGGTAACTTTCCGCGTTGATTTCGAACCTGCCAGGCGCCGCCACTTGCGCGCAGAGATTTCGCCCCGGTAACGACCGCGTCGGCTGTCTCCAGCATACTGCGGACGAATTCCTGATCGTCCTTGTTTGTAAATCCGTAGTTGCGTCTTTCGGCATCGCTCTCGGTGTCATGCAAGGCAATCTTGCCGTCGATGCTGGATGCCATTACATTGATGATTTGCATAAGGCCGAAAAATCCAAAGGCTCGGTCGGCTGTTTATTCAGCCGACTGAGCCCAGCTTGGTCCAGAATGCGAACCTTCGTCCAGCTGCTAATTCGGCAGAAGGATCTGGTTGAGTTCGGCTTCGACATCCGACTCAGCGCGACTGCATGCGGCACTGATCTCGGCGACGATCATGCCGAGCGCCTTGTCGAGCATCTTCTTTTCGCCGAATGACAAGTCCTTGTCTGACTTGAGCGAACACAAATCGCGCAGAACTTCCGCGATGTCAGATACGGAACCGGTCCTGAGCTTGTCGTTGAACTCGCGAAAACGCCGGTTCCACGTCGTCTGGGAAACCCGTCGCGGGGTGCGCAAAATCGTGTAGACGTTCTTGATCTCGCTGTCTGAGATGAGCCCACGCATGCCCGCGCGATCGCACCCAGTCGTCGGGACCATCAGAGTTGCCCCTGACGAAATGATCTGAAGAACGTAAAAATCCTGTGGTCGACCGCCGATATCGCGCGACTCGATCCGCTTGATGACGCCAACACCATGGGCGGGGTATACCGCTTTGTCACCGACTTTGAATTGCATGTTCACCCCCTGATTATGTTCGTTTTACAGGACGAGAAGACCCGCTGCTCGGGCCCGGGCGCCTACCCAGTCCAGGTTCGGAGCCCGATCGCGGGCGCTGCCGCGATTTCGCTGGTTCAATCCACCTTCGCCAAGTCGAGCCAGGAAAAAACCGATTCCGAAATCCGATCGACAGTGAGATTCGGCGTTATCCGAACCCCTTTTGGGAGCTGCAGGAACAGACGGGACCTGACATCACATTTCGGGCCGGAGAGTACCCTTAAAAGGCTTGGCAAGTCAAGATGTTTCTGCAATATCTTTGCGGGGTTCCGTCCACGTGCTGGCGACTGGGCTACCCCCGCAGTCTGGTTTATGCGGTACTTTCCGTGACTTCCCCGGACGGAGCAACCCGCACAATCCATCGAAATGATCGTTGCCGGACCCCAGTGATTCAAGTATCGTCCGGCGCTTCAACAAGTGTTTTCAAGGACAGGCGCGAACGAACGTCGCGCAGGCTAAAGAAGAAAGGTCATGAATGCTCGAGACTAGTGAATCCACGCAGATCATCAAGAAGTTCCAGACGCACGAATCCGACACTGCGTCTCCCCAGGTCCAGGTTGCTCTGCTGACTGCTCGGGTTAACCACCTGACATCGCACTTCCAGACACACGTCAAGGACCACCACTCGCGACGCGGTCTTTTGAAGATCGTCGGCCGACGCCGTCGTCTTCTCGATTACCTTCACCGGGAAAACCCGGATGCTTACTTGAAGCTGATCGCCGATCTGAACATCCGCAAGTAAATTGAAAATAAAAAGTATGCTGATCTTTACAGCTTCCATCCCCGGTGATCAAACCCGCGGAACGGAGGCTGTGAAACGTCAGGTCGCATCTGCAGATTGCCGCAGCAGGAACGTCTTGCGTTGCGCACTCTGCGGAGCGCCTTCAACTTCCCATTCCACTTTCCAAATCTGAGGCACCCATGGCCATCGTTCGTGAAATCAATATCGCCGGTAAACACATCAAGTTTGAACTTCAGAAATTCGCCAAGCAGGCCAACGGCTCTGTGATGGTTTCCTGCGGCGACACGCAGGTTCTCGTCACAGCCTGCGCAGCCGAGAAGGCAAAAGAAGGCCAGGACTTCTTTCCCCTGACCGTTGATTACTTTGAGCGCTTCTACGCAGCTGGTCGCATCCCCGGCGGCTTCTTCAAGCGCGAAACCAAGCCCAGTGAACGTGAAGTTCTGACGTCGCGGGTCATCGACCGACCGTTGCGTCCTTGCTTCCCCGAAAACTACATGGTCGACACCCAAATCATCTGCACGGTGATGTCATACGACCCGCGCCATCATCCAGCACCACTCGCGTGTCTCGGCGCGAGTATCGCGCTCATGATCAGCGACATTCCCTTCGATGGTCCGGTTGCGTCACTCCGCGTCGGCATGAAGGGCGGAGAGTATGTGATTGACCCGGCTCTCGAAGAGACGATTGAACTCGATTTGAACATCGCCGCAAAGCCGGGCGCAGTCCTCATGGTTGAGGCAGGTGCCAATTTCCTTTCAGAACAGCAGATGCTCGACGCGATCACGCACGCTCATCGCCTTATGGAGCCGCTGTTCGAACTGCAGATTCAACTTCAGAAAGAAATCGGAAAGCCAAAGCGCGAAGTACCAGGACCGAGCTGGGATGCGACATTTGCCGATGATGTTCGTCGCGCCGCGCGTCCCCTGATTGCCGAAGCATTTGCGATTCGAGAAAAGCTCGCGCGCCGCAAGGCTCTGAGTGATGCCAGCGCAAAAGTCATGAAGGATCTGAACCCGGACGGCGAGTCCGTCAAGGTAAAGCACATCGCAAAACTCGTCGAGGAAGTTCAGTATACGACGATGCGTCACCAGATCCTCAAGTCGCACGCACGGATTGACGGGCGCGGCCTGACCGACATTCGACCGATCAGCTGTGAAATTGGCACGCTTGCTCGTCCGCACGGCTCAGCGCTCTTCCAGCGCGGTGAAACACAAGCTCTTGCATCGGTAACGCTCGGCGCAGGCGACGACGAACAACGCCTCGATACGATTGCTACCCCGGATGCCTTCAAGAGCTTCATGCTGCACTACAATTTCCCGCCGTTCTCCGTCGGCGAAGTGAAGCCACTCCGCGCTCCGGGACGCCGCGAGATCGGACACGGTGCGCTGGCCGAACGTGCGATTCAGCAGGTCATCCCGGACAAGGCGAAGTTCGGTTACACGATTCGACTCGTCAGTGAAGTTCTTGAGTCCAACGGCAGCTCTTCCATGGCGACCGTTTGCGCCGGAACAATGGCACTGCTCAACGCTGGTGTTCCGCTGACCGAACCGGTCGCTGGAATTGCCATGGGTCTGATCAAGGAAGGCGATGACTTCGCAGTCCTGTCCGACATTCTTGGCGACGAAGATCATCTCGGAGACATGGACTTCAAAGTTTGCGGCGGCCGAAAGGGCATAACCGCGCTCCAGATGGACATCAAGATTGGCGGACTCTCGCGTGAGATTCTTGAGAAGGCTCTCGCTCAGGCGCAGAAGGGACGACTCCACATCCTTTCCTGCATGGAAGGCACCATTTCGCAGCCAGGCGAACTGAGCGAGTACGCGCCACGAATCTTCCAAATCAAGATCAAGCCCGACAAAGTGCGGGAACTCATCGGCCCCGGTGGCAAAGTCATCAAGAAGGTCATTGCAGAGACCGGCGTGAAGGTCGACATCGCCGACGATGGCCTCGTCAATATCGTGTCACCAGATGTGAGCTCAGCAGAAGCTGCCAAGAAGATGATCCGCACGATTACGGCCGATCCGGAAATCGGGGCGATCTACCTTGGAACAGTAAAGAAGATCATGGACTTTGGTGCGTTCATCGAAATCAAGCCAGGATCAGAAGGACTGTGTCACATCTCGCAACTCGCCAACCAGCGCGTGGAACGAGTTGAAGACATCGTGAAGGAAGGTGAGGAAGTCCTGGTCAAGATCCTGGAGATCGATCGTCAGGGCAAAATCAAACTTTCACGCAAGGAAGCTCTCGGCAAGAAGCCGACGGCCTGAAGCGAAACATACGGGACGGGGGGCTGAACGGTGATCCGACTTCGATGGAATGACCAGTCCCAGCCCACGTATATGACCCAACACGCGGCAGCTGCGGACCTCCGGTCCCGGCTGCCGCTCGTTATTCAACCCGGATCACGTGCATTGGTTCCGACCGGCGTCTGGATATCTTCCGTTGATTGGGATGTTGTTCCCAAAGGTGCAATCCCAGAACTGCAGATTCGTGCGCGCTCGGGTCTCGCATTTCGCCACGGGATCACTCTGATGAACGGTGTTGGCACCATCGACGCGGACTATCCCGACGAGATTGGCGTCCTGCTGTGGAATACCGGCAGTGAACCGTTCGAGGTCAAGGTCGGCGATAGAATCGCCCAAATGATCCTCGCACTCGCGATGCGACTGCCTGATGCGGCTGAAGGCGAGCGCAGAACGGGCGGGTTCGGCTCGACCGGCCAGGGCAGTTAACGCGACTTACAAGATTATCCACACAGAAAGATCTCGGCAGGGCAAAGGCGACTACGACGCCTGATCGCCAATCACCCGCTGCAGAATGGCATTGCCGCGCTCAAGATCCCCCTGGCTCAGAAAAATCTTGCCAAGACTGAGCATCAGTTGCGGTTTTTCGCCGATCGACTCGATGACGCGCTCGAGCACGTCCCGACTCTTCTCAGAGCGAGGATGCTCCGAACATGTTTGCGTTAGTGCACTCACGGCCATTGCCTGAACTGATTCGTCGACGACACAACGTTCGAGCCAGTAGAGTGCATCTTCGAAGACTCCAATACGCCTGTACACAAGCCCGATCCCGAGCATGGTACGGGCATCACGCTCGTCAATTGCCAGGGACTTTCGAAAGAACGCCATGGCTTCGTCGTGCGAATGGCTCTGCCATGCAACGAACCCCAGACCCCGATAGCCACGACCATTCCCATCGTCGATCTGGACGCACTCAGCGTACGCTTCCATGGCACTATCGTAGCGACGCAGCGAGTACAGTGCGTCTCCCTTGACTCGCAGAACTTCTGCGCGAGCCTTCGCATGTCGGGCGTCCGTACCGCGACGTAACAAAAGGTCTTCGAGCCGGACAAGGGCATCGGATTCCTTCCCATCCCGGATATCAACCTCGCAAGTCTTCACAAGCCGATCAAACTCTGCAGTAACAGACGAATTGCCAGCCCGGGAGTTTTCCAGAATCAAGGATCCGAGCGCAGCCTGAACAAGTTGCACTGAGTCGGCATTGATTGTGGACACGCGATTTCGACACAAGCCTCGGCGTTCCACTTGATGGAACATTCGCGCTGCTGCGGCCGCAACCGCTTCTGGTGACTCGTTGATCGGAGCTAGACCGGCATCACCGGACAGCTCTGAAACAACCGTTCCGGCAGACGCAATGGGCGTGACGCCACATGCCATCGCCTGGAGTGCAGCGATGGGAAACTCTTCCTGACCCTGCGGTTGTCGAGATCGCGGCAGATACCATCCGTCCACGGCGTTGAACAAGTCGCGGCGAAAGGCTTCCGTTTCCTGGTGAAGAAACATGATGCTGCGACCGATTTTCAGGTCGACACTTCGATACTTGATCTCTCTCGCAAGCGAGCCATTGGCAGCGACAAGGAGTTTTACGGGAACGTTCTGCGCGCGACCCAGTGCGACGAGGTTCGCGGCAATCTGCGGAATGTCGAGCGCAGACCACTCTTCTTCCAACGGTGAGGTCACGAGGACGACGAAGTCATTTGGGGCGATTCCGACGTAGCTACGGAACTTGTCGCGCAACGTGGTTTGCACATCGTATTGGCGAACATCAATCTGCGGCTTGATTATGGAAACACGATCGCGGGCGACGCCCTCGACACCAAGTGTGTGGACGGTGACGTCCGACATGGCCAAAAAACGATCGCTGTTCTGAAGCACGTCATGATGAATCGCGCGAATGTTTGGAAAGGAACTCCAGGCAAACGGTCGTGACTCGGAGGAGATACAACCGAACGGTACACCTTCGCGCAAAGCCGCGCGCAACCCCTGAAACGTCGACAGCCGCGATGGTTCGACACCAAGAATCAAATCGAAGCCGGCCATCTCTGCTTCGAGTCCACGCATGTAGCCGGCCATGTCGGCAACAGGTTCGAATAGACGAATGGGAAATGGATATGCGGAAAGCCCAGCCATACCTCTTCGATTGAACGCAAAGAGCGTAAAATCAAACTCACCCATACAACCGAGAAACATGTCAAAGAAGGCGGGAACGGAGACATCCCCAGCCACGATTGCGACTTTCGGTTTTCCAGCAGGCATTCGGCAAACTCCATTCGTCACTAAAATCACGTTCAACTAATGCGCATCAATCTCCGGGGACGAACTACCCGGAGATGATCCTGGCATGAGATTGATCCGCTCGACTCCATCGCGAACAAGAGGCACCGCATTGCCGCGGGCCGATCCAGCAATCGCAGGTGGAGCCAGACCAGAAGACACTGATCGAATCGGAACCTTTGCAAACACTGATTCGGAGGACTCCCGACTTTCGACCGCGAGTCCGATCACCAGATTTCCGGACCGAAGACTCGACTCACCGCCGACGTCGACGGTGAAAGTTTCGGATCGACCCGGCCCCAGCTCGGCGAAACTGACCGTGCGGCCCTTCATCCGTAGCTGAAGTCCAGAAAGATTCTGGATGCGCACTTTCACCTCGTGAGCGGTGACTTCGGACCGATTCGTGACCACGACCTTGATCTTCCCGGTTTCTCCGGACTCGAGAGTTTTTTCCACCTTGCTGTTCGGAGCATCCTCAAACTCACCGACTGCAGTAAGTTCCATCGGCGGATGTGGATCAATAGCGAGAGTGAACTCACTTGCACCGTCTGGACTAGGCCATGACTCAATTGCGAGACCAACTCGGAGAGTCAAACTTCCCGCATCAAATCCCCACGGAATCGGTACAACCAACTGTCCTGCCTTGGTAGCGTTTGGCGAAATCTTGCCGACGAGAATTTCTTTCGTTTCGAAACCAGCGATGTCGGCGCGAACGAAAACCGACACCCGTCCAACCTCGTGGTTGCTATCGTTGCGAATCTGCCATGGGATCACGACATCCTCACCCGCTCGCACACGGCCCGGAACCGCACCGGTCTTGAGCGCGAGTTTTGGCAAGGCAACGGTGGCCGTATCCGGGCTCCAATCGACGGCGAAGGATCCCCTAAGCCAACCAGCTGCATCCCGTTCGAGTTTTTCGACATCCCGAGTCAGCGCAGGCCCCGCGAGAGCGAGCCAATTTGAAGCTCTTCGCACGCCTTGCGGCAGCACTCGCCCGTGGGTTTCGCGAACCGCGCGCACCAGTTTCCTCGCCAATTCCAGTTCAACATCTCGACGCTGCGCATTCGTGGACTCGTCACTACTCTCTTCGAGGTAGTAGCCCTTGATGGCCGAGCGCGGCGAAGAACCAGAAACGGCAAGCTTGTCTTCGTCACCGGTAAGGTGGTTGCGCAGGAAACGCTCATTCTTGTAG
>Ga0169931_10004337_pt1 | contig 22091 bp, 22 predicted proteins | sample Kivu_15m_20L_FD_129675 | JGI IMG/M metagenome (GOLD analysis project Ga0169931, IMG submission 129675) | Freshwater microbial communities from Lake Kivu, Western Province, Rwanda to study Microbial Dark Matter (Phase II) - Kivu_15m_20L... | ecosystem: Environmental > Aquatic > Freshwater > Lake...
GTGTGGCGACCAAGAAATCGATGTACTCACGAGCGGTGCAGCGCGCACGGTTCATGACCCAAACGTAGTCCCGGACACACCAACGCGCAAACTGCCCAAAATACCAACTGCGTAACTCCTATCTTGTGCTTTGTTGCGGCCAACCCGGTTTTTGTCTGATCGTGTCTTTGTCTGCGTTCATCGTGCGGCGTAACTTTTCTTCCAATGCTCCTCGAATACTTGTTCGCCGACGAAGCACCAGCAGCGCCGAATGAGTTCGCGCTCGTGCGGGTGTCGCGGCGCGCGATGGCCACCACGTTCGAGATTGCCGTTCCCGCCGGGTCGCTCTCCGATCCTATCGCGGCGGCCGAAGACGCGCTCGACCTCATTGATTCGCTCGAAGACCAAATGACCGTGTACCGCGACGAATCCGAAGTCGCGCGGTTGAACGAAACCGCCCACGGCGGTTTCGTTCCGGTGGAACCGCGTCTCTTCGAGTTGTTCGAGCGATGCGCCGCTTGGATGCTGGCAACCGGCGGCGCGTTCGACATCGCGACCGGTGCGCTCACGAAGGCGTGGGGGTTCTACCGGCGCGAGGGCCGCGTGCCGCCGGAACCGGAGTTGGTGCGGGCGATGCGAGCGAGCGGCTTTCGCCACGTCGTGTTGGACCCGGAGCGCCGAGCGGTAAAGTTCCGCGCGCCCGGACTCGAACTGAACCTCGGTGCGGTGGGCAAAGGGTACGCGCTCGACCGCGCCGCGGAGCTGTTGCAAACGAAGTGGCGCGTGCGTAGCGCCCTCTTGCACGCCGGGGGCAGCAGCGCACGGGCGATCGGCGCGCCGCCGGGCGACTCGCGCGGCTGGCCGGTGAAGCTCCTGCACCCGACCGACGCGACCGCGCACTCGGGCACCGCGTTCGTGCGCGACGCCGGGTTGGGAACGTCGGCTGCCACGTTCCAGTTCTTCGAGTATAAAGGAACGAAGTACGGGCACCTGCTCGACCCGCGCACCGGGCGGCCCGCGTTCGGAACGCTGAGTGCGACCGCGGTCGCGCCGACCGCGGCCGAAGCGGACGCGCTCTCGACGGCGGCGTTTGTGCTCGGCGCGGAGCGCACCGAAGCGCTCGCGCGCCTGCGCCCGCACGCGGGGTTCGTGGTGCTGCCCGAAAGTGATCCGCGCGGCCCGCTCGCCTTCAATCTCGCCCCGGAAGCGTACTCTCCGCCGGTGCCGCACGGCCCCGGTTCACGCGAACGACCTGACACATGAGTCACCTGCCGATCCCGCTCGCGGTAGTGTACGCCGGCCTCGGCGGCACCCTTCTCGCGCTGTGTGTGGCGACCGCCACGAACAAGTGGTCGCTCCGCGTGTTCGTGCTGCTCGCCCTGCGCCTCGCCATCGGTTGGCACTTCCTGTTTGAAGGCTTGTACAAGGTCCAATCGCACGCCACCGCCCCCACGGAAACGAACCGGCCGTTCACGAGTGAGCCGTACTTCAAGGTCGCGCCCGGCCCGATCGGCGCGCTGATGCGCAAGCAGTTCTCCGACCCGTCGAAGGAAATCGCCGACAAGCTGACGCGCCCGGAAGAGATGAGCGCCGACGCCTTCGCCAAACTCAAAGACCCGCAGCAGGCCGAGCGGTGCCCGTCGGCGGTCGCGGCGAAGTTCGACGAACTGAGCGAAGCCGCGGTGAAGACGTACCGCACCGCCGCCGAGAACGAACTGAAAGCCGCGACCGCGACCGAAGAGAAGGCCGTGAAGGACGCGACCGCCGCGGAAGAGAAGGCGACGAAGGGCGCGAAGAGCGACGACGACAAAGCGAAAGCGAAGGCCGTCGCGGACGAAGCCCGCGCGAAAGCGAAGGCCGACGGTGACAAGGCGCGGGCCGCGGCGCAGAAGAAGATCGACCGCGCCGCGGACGGCGGTAAGGAGATGGTGATCGACGCGAAGGCCGCGTTCGCGCGCTGGGTGTACGGCGTCGATAAACGCGACTGCAAGATGAAAGGCATCACGGGCGACGTTCCGCTGAGCGCCCGCGACCGCGTCGAGTATGTGGAGTGGGCAGCGGGCGTCGCGAAAGCCGCCGCGGAGCGCCAAGGGCCGAGCCTCGGCACCGGCACCGGCACCGACAACAAGCGCGTCGCGGAGTTCCGAATGGATGCCGTGACGGCCGAAAGCGACCTCGCCCGCGACGCGAACGCCTTCGTCGCCGAACTTCAGAAGGGACTGAACGGCGGCAAGGACGTGGTCGAAGAACCGGTCACGAGCCGCGGCCAAACGATGGACAAGGTCACGATGTGGTTCTTGGTGGGCGTGGGCGCGTGCCTGATGTTCGGGCTCTTCACGCGGGTGGCGTGCCTCGCGGCGGCCGGGTTCCTCGTGATGACGTACTTGGCGCACCCGGCGTTCCCGTGGTACCCGCTGCCGCCGAACACCGAGGGCAACCCGGTGTTCGTGAACAAGAACGTGATCGAGTGCATCGCGCTGATCGCACTGGCGCTGTACCCGACCGGCCGCTGGCTCGGGCTGGACGCGATCGTGCTGCGCCCGTTCTGCAAGTACAACCCGGACGCCGGCGAAGCGTAGGTTTGTGGCACAGGCTTTCCAGCCTGTGTGGGACAAGCAAAGCACAGGCTGGAAAGCCTGTGCCACAAACAACTACACTGAAACACCCTCTCCCTTTGGGGCTAGAACTATGTCACTCGATCTGACGCCGGAACAGAAGGCCACCGGTAAGGCGAACTTCGAGCAAGCCGCCGGCGACCTCGCCCGCGACGGCAAGTCGAAGACGATGGTGACGGGCGGCGCGCCGAGCGACCCCAAGAACCCGGACCGCCGCGACGTCCTCAAGGCCGGGCTCGCGGCCGGGGCCGTGGTGCCGGTGTCCGCGGCCGTGTACTTCGGTTACTCGTCGTGGAAGGGCAACAAGGCCGTCAAGACCGCCCTCATCGGGTGCGGCGACGAGGGCGGCGTGCTCATGGGCGACCACAACCCAGAGTACAACGAGATCGTCGCGGTGTGCGACATCCGCCCGACGAACATGGAGCGCATCTTCAAAGGCGACACCGGCCCGCGCAAGGGGCTAAACAAGGTGTACGGCGAAGAGACCGCCAAGAAGATCGCCCGGTACGACAACCTCGCGGCGCTACTCGCGGACAAAGCGAAACTCGGCCTCGAAGCGGTGGTGATCGCCACGCCGCTGAACACGCACGACCCCATCACCAAGGCGTGCATGGACGCCGGCCTGCACGTGCTGTGCGAAAAGCTGATGGCCCGCGACGTGACCCGTTGCAAGGGCATGATCAAGCACGCGAAGGACACCGGCACGCTGCTCGCGGTCGGGCACCAGCGGCACTACAGCACGCTCTACGCGCAAGCGCTGGAGATGCTCGAAAACGGCATCCTCGGCGACATCAAACACATCCGCGCGCTGTGGCACCGCAACAACTCGTGGCGGTACAGCCCGAGCGCGTTCGACAAGAGCAAGTTCGCGGAAGAGTACGGCATCCCGTACTACGTCGATTCGTGGTACAAGGAAATTCCGAAGGCCGACGCCGCGGCGCTGCCGCCCGCGAAGCTCGCGGAGCTCGCGTTCGGCAACCCGGAACTGTACGGCTTCAAAGACGTCGCCGAACTGGTGCGCTGGCGGTGCTTCGACAAGACCGGCGGCGGCCTCATGGCCGAACTCGGGAGCCACCAACTCGACGCTTCCTCCATCGTGCTCGGGCACGTGAAGCCTCTCGCGGTGTCCGGCGTGGGCGGGAAGTTCTTCTACGGCCCCGGGCGCAACGACCGCGAGAGCGACGACGGCGTGTTCGTCACGTTCGAGTTCCCCGGGCCGAAGCACCCGAAGGCCGGCAAGGGCGGCACCGACGCGAACGACGTGGTCGTGGTCACGTTCACCTCGTTCAACAGCAACGAGTTCGAAGGGTACGGCGAGTGGGTGATGGGCAGCCACGGCACGATGTTCCTTGAGAAGGAAGCCGACGTGTACCTGTGGCGCGAGAAGGACAAGAGCAAGAAGGGCGACACCGGCGGCCGCGACACCCGCATCACCGTGACCGGGGCCGGCGGCGGCAAGCCCGCGATGGAATCGACGAGCACGTGGGGCGGTGGCGGCGGGAGCACCCCCATCGGTAAGGCCGCGGGCGCGAGCGGGTGGGACAGCGCCGTGCGCGGCTACCGCACCGAGATGGAGCACTTCGCGTACTGCGTGCGCAAGTGGCAGGAGATGAAGCAGAAGGTGAGCTACGAGAAGAAGGACGGGAAGCTCGTCCACGGCGAGATCATCCCGCGGTGCCACGGCGAGGTGGCGATGGCCGACGCGATCATGGCGCTGACCGCGAACATGGCGATGGCGAAGCGCGAGCGGATCGTGTTCGAGGACGGTTGGTTCGACGCAGACAAGCCCGACGCGCCCGAAACCAAGCACGCCCCGAAGAAGGCGTAAGGCTGTAACTCGGCAACCGGCACGCGTGAGCGTGCCGGTTGCTGAACCGCGATTCACCGGCACGCTCACGCCGCTCGCCCAAACGGCGCGTCACCCCTTCAGTTCCTTGCCCTGCCACTTGCGGGCCTTCCAGCCGTAATCGACGAAGTCGTAGGTGAAGGTGCCGTCGGCGAACAGGTCCAACTTGCCGTAGCACGGCGGGAACCCGTACTCGCTCCCGTTCCACCACGCGCCGCTCGCCGCACCGCCGCACACGTACCACACCCCGCGGTACTCGCACCGATCGCAGGTGTGCATGTGCCCGCTCAGGCACAGCTTCACGTGCGGGTTCTTGCGGAACACTTCCGTGATCGCCCAGCAGTCGAGGTGGTGCCACACCGCGGGCACCTCGTTCGCCTTCTCCTTGCGGCACGAATCGCCGTACACCTGCGACGTGACGCTCAGAATCGGGACGTGGCTCAGCACGACGGTCGGCAACTTCGTCTTCGCGAGGTCGGCCTTCAGCCAGTCGAACTGCGCCGGCGTGAGGTACGCGTACTTGGGCCAATCGTTCAGGCTGTTCAGCGAAACGACGTGCCAGCCGTTCAGGTCGAAGCTGTAGTAGTCCGACGGCATGCCGAGCACTTCGGTCATGAGCGCGAACCGCTTCTTCGTTTCGGGCACGGCGTCGGTGGGTTCGTGCCCGTCCCACACGTCGTGGTTGCCGAGGCACGCGCGGATCGGCGCCGGGCACGCCTTCGCGGCGTCCTTCCACAGCGCAATTTGCTCGGCGGCTTTCGCGCCGCTCACTTTGCCGTCCACGGCCATCACCGTGTCGCCGGTGTTGAGCACCACGTCCGGCTTCCAGTCTTTCTGGCCGAACATGTGCTCGAACATGGCCGCGACGCCCTTGGGCGACTCGCGGTCCTTCGTGATGTGAACGTCGGTGATGTGCGCGGCGCGCAGCACCGGTTTGCGGTCCGCGGCGCGCGCAGTGGACAGCAAACCCGGAAGTGCGACCGCGCCGGCGACCCCGGCGAAGAGGTCGCGGCGCGTGGCGGTGGTCATAGTTGGTTCCGTTGCTACTTCAGGTCGGTCGACCACTCTTGGTCCGCGGTCTTCAGTTCGAACGTGAGGCCGGACTGGTCCGGGTTCGCGTACTTGGGCGCGAGGGCCGCGCCCGGCGGGGCTTTCGGTGCGTTGTCTTGCGCGGTCTTGCCAGCCTTTTCGTCCTTCACGCCCTTGGCGGCACTGGTCCGCGGCGGCGGGTCGAACTCGCCCTTCACCGCGGCCCGCTCCGCCGGAGCTTGCACCGACACTTTTACCGTGCCGAGGGCGACCCCGTCCACGGCGAACGCGCCGTCCGCGCCGGTGATGGTCGGGTGCGTGCGGTTGTCCGAACCGAGGAACACCACGGCGAGGTTCGGCACCGGCTTGCCCTGCACCGTGATTTTGCCGTGCACGCGCCCGCGGGGGCCGTCGCCGCCCCCGCACCCGCTCAGGCCCGCCAGAACGACCGCGGCGCAGGTCGCCGCGGTCACAATCAGCCCGCGCATCGTTCGCTCCGCGTTGGGTGTTACCAGTCGTTCGTCAGCACTTCACCGACGTCCGGCGTACACGCCGCCCACCACGTGTTCGGCGACACGCTCGCGCTCACGAACCGGCCGCTGCCGTCGCCCAGCGCCACGAGAATGCCGGCCGAGCGCGGCGCGCTGGCGAGCCGCGGGTCGCAGGTGCCGGTGGTGCCGGTGGTCGGAGCCACTTGGAACTTGGACGCGGCCCCGGTGATCTGGTAGCCGAACACCGGGTTCCACTCGTTCCACGACGTGCGACCGTAGGCCCAGATGTTGTACTTGGCCCCGTTGTAACCGCTGGGGATCGCGTTGTTCAGGCACACCGTGGTCTTCTCGGCGTAGAAGATCGTGTTCGAGGTGCCGTCGGTGAGGCTCGCCATCCGCATCGTCTTGTTGTTGGTCGTGCGGAACCACCAGCCGAGGGCTTGGTAGTTCGCCGCGAACCCGGTCACGCCGTAGTTGCCCCAACCGGCGTCGTTGTACAGGCCGTTCGACGGGCCCGTCGGGTCCGACGGGTTCACGTACGGCTTGATCCCGATGTTCGTGTACACCGACCAGAAGTAGTTCGTCGTGCCGGTGTTCGCGATCCGCGCCACGTTGTCCTGTTCGATGTACGACAGGATGTAGAAGTGGCTGGACCCGGCCCGGTTCCAGAACGCGGCGCTGTTGCTGTTGTCCCAGTCGTTCCACGCCCACGGGAACTGGTTGTTCACGTCGTGGTAGCCGTGTGTGGCGAGGGCCATCTGCTTGAGGTTGTTCTGGCTCTGCATCCGGGCGGCGGCTTCGCGCACCTTCTGCACCGCCGGCAGCAACAACCCAATGAGGATCGCAATGATGGCGATCACAACGAGCAGTTCGATCAGAGTAAACCCGCGACGGCGCATGGCGACCGGCCTCCGGGAACAGGGTGAATGACAACCGCTTTGTTACGCCCCGCGGGTTTAGATCGCACGACAGCCACGAGAAGAGTCCGTGAAAGGTTGCCGGTGCCGGTTGTTCGGTTTGCGCCGCGCGCGCAAACGGGGCAATTTCGCCGCAACTCGTTGACACGGGTCCGAATCCGACAAATTATCTGTTCGTAGCGGCGAACACCCCGGTAAAGACATTCTCCCGGAGGGCGCGATGGACACTACGTTTCTCGTGTGCGCGATTCTCGGCGCGGTCCTACTCGTGTGCGAAATCGCCGCCGGCGCGCTCGGCTTCGGCCACCACCACGACACCGACACCGGTGGCGGCGACCTCGACCACGGCCCGGATTCCGGCGACGGCGACGGGCACGGCAACTGGTTCTTCGGCCTGCTCTCGCTGCGCACCGCGACCGCGGCGCTCTTGTTCTTCGGCCTCGGCGGGAAGATCGCCTACTACTACGAGGCCACGGACCCCGCCGCGATCGGGGCCGCAATCGGGGCGGGCGCGCTGGCGCTGTACCTCGTCGCGCTCGCCATGCGCTCGCTGAAAGACCTGAAGGCCGACGGCACCGTTCGCGTGGACCGCGCGGTGGGGTGCACCGGCACCGTGTACCTGCGCGTGCCCGGCGGGAAGGCCGGCGCGGGCAAGGTGCACCTCGCGCTCCAGAACCGCACCGTCGAGTACCAAGCCGTGACCGCCGGCGACGAGTTGCCCACCGGCAAACCGGTGCGCGTCGTCGCGGTCGTGAGCGCCGACACGGTCGAAGTCGAAGCGGCCTAGCGCCGCGCCTTGCCCTCTCCCCGCGGAGCGTGGGAGAGGGTGGCCGAGTCTTCCAGGCCGGGTGAGGGGCGAACAACCAACACCAGTCACGTTCGACCTGAAACGAACGTGCAGCTTACCCCTCACCCGCCCGCGAAGCGCGGGCACCCTCTCCCGCAAGGGGAGAGGGCAAAGAAAAAACGCACAACACATCCTCTCACTCGGAGTCGCTGCCATGCTCAGTTTGTTCGCGCAGCCCAAAGTCGGCGCGCAAGACATCCCGTGGCCGGTCGTCGGCGCGGTCGCCGCGGGCCTCGTGCTGTTCGCCATGCTCATGCTCGTCGTGAAGCGCTACAAGCGGTGCCCGAGCAACCGCGTGCTCGTCATCTACGGTAAGACCGGCGGCGGCAACGCCGCGAAGTGCGTTCACGGCGGCGCGGCGTTCGTCATGCCGCTCATCCAAGACTTCGCGTACCTGAAACTGGACCCGATTCAGATCGAGGTGCCGCTCAAGGGCGCGCTCAGCATCGAGAACATCCGCGTGAACGTGCCCAGCAAGTTCACCGTCGCCATCGGTACCGAAACCGAGACGATGCAGAACGCGGCCATCCGCCTCCTCGGGTTGGAAACCGGGGAGATGGAGGAGCAGGCCGCCGACATCATCTTCGGCCAACTGCGCCAAGTGATCGCGTCCATGCGCATCGAGGACATCAACCGCGACCGCGACACGTTCTTGGAGAACATTCAGAAGTCGCTCGAACCGGAGCTGAAGAAGATCGGCCTCGTGCTGATCAACGTGAACATCACCGACATCACCGACGAGAGCGGGTACATCGAGGCCATCGGCCGCAAGGCCGCGGCGATCGCGATTCAGCAGGCGAAAATCGACGTGGCCGAGCAGGAGAAGAAGGGGCAGATCGGCGTGGCCGAGGCCGAGCGCGAGAAGGACATCGTGGTGGCGAACGCGACGAAGTTGCGCGAGATCGGCACCCGCGAGGCGACCCGCGAGCAGGCGATTCGCCTCGCGCAGTTGGACAAGGAGAAGCAGGTCGGCGAGCAGACCGCCCTGTTCGAGCAAGAGGCGCTGGTGAAGGAGGCGCAGCGGCAGCAGGCGATTCGCATCGCCGAGTTGGACCGCGACCAGAAGGTCGGCGAGCAGGCGGCAGCGTTCCAGCGCGAGGCGCAGATCGCGGAAGCCGAGCGCGACAAGCGGGTGCGGCTCGCGGAGGCGAACGCGAAGGCCGTGGGCGGCGAGTCGGCGGCGCAGGCCGACATCGCCGCGGCGCAAGCGGCGCTCGCGGTCAAGAAGGCCGACGCCTACCAGCTCTCCGAAACCGCGAAGCGCGAGGCCGAAGCCGCGGTGCTCGAAGCGCAGAACCGCGCGCTGGCGAAGGCCGCGCTCGCGGAGGCCGAGAAAATCGAGGCCGAGAAGCGCGCCGCGCTCGAAGCGCCGGCGAAGGCCGAAAAAGCGAAGATGATCGTGGACGCCGAAGCCGCCGCGGAGCGGGTGAAGCTCGAAGCGCAAGCGGCGGCGGCGACCATCTTCGCGAAGCTCGAAGCCGAGGCCCGCGGGCAGTACGAGATTCTGGCGAAGAAGGGCGAGGGTTTGAAGAAGATCATCGAGGCGTGCGGCAGCCCGCAGGCCGCGTTCCAACTGCTCATGCTCGAACACATGGACGCGCTCGCCGCGGCGAGTGCGCAGGCCATCTCGAACATCAAGTTCGACAAGGTGGTGGTGTGGGAGGGCGGCGGCGGGAGCGGGAAGTCCGGCACCGCGGCGTTCGTGCAAGACATGGCCCGCATGATGCCGCCGATGATGCAAGTGATGAAGGACATCGGCGGCGTGGAAGTGCCGGAGTACCTCGCAAAGCTGACCCCGGACGCGCCGCCGGCCGCGAGCGCCGCGCCGAGCGCGAACGGCACGCCCGCGGGGGTGTGATTCCGCGGGCCGCGCGGCGCGCCTTCAACGCGCCGCGCGCGAGCGTACAATAGCTTCACCCTCTCCTATTGGGTGAACCGCGATGGCTCGCATCTTGTGTCGGTGTAACGGGAACCCCGCGTGCGCGCTGTGTCTGGGCGCGAAGCGGTACGACTACGAACCCGGGCCGCGCGGCTGGATGCCGTTCGTGTGTCCGACGTGTGAGGGGAAGAGGGAGTTGCCCGGTACCGACGGCGCGCCGGCGAGCGCGTGCTTCACCTGCGGCGGTGTCGGCGCGATCGACCCCGCGAAGCCGCCCCGCGACACCACCTCGCGCGGCTTCATCCGCGACCTGTGGCGCATCTACTTCGGCGGCTGAAACCGCTACCAACGGCGCAAGCGAACGGCCCCGATCTCAACCGTTTCCTCTTCCGCGTCCACTCGGTAGAAGACGGTCAGTTCGCCCGCAAACGTAACGCGCATGTCCTCTTCGCGCGATTCGCCCACCGCGAGCGGGTCCGCGCCCAGTTGAAGTTCGATTTGCCGAAGCGCGAGCGCGAATTCGCGCTTGCGGATCGGGTACGCGGCGACGATGAGGCTCATGTCCTCGAACGCATCGTCCGACCAGACGATGATGAACATTACTCGCCCTCGACCAACTTGAGCACGTCGGCCATGCTGTGGCGGCGCGGGTTGGCGAGCGCGCGGCGGAACTCCGCGAGCGCGACTTCGCCCGTCAGCCGTTCGCGGGCGAGCGCTTCGAGAAGTGCGAAGCGCTCCGCCGTGAGGAAATAACCAACGGGTTTGCCGGCGGCGTCCGCGAGCGGCACCTCTTCGCCGGTGAGCTGCGCGAGCAGGTCTGGGGCGATCGTGACTGGGGTCATAGTTCGGTCTCCGCGTGTGCCACTATCGTACCGCACCGCGCTCGCGCGCACAACGTTTGGGTTGCTCATCGGTTCCCAATGGTTCGCGGGGTACACTCGCGGTATGCGCACGCTCGTTCTCTCACTCGCCCTCGCGCTCTCCGCGGCACCGGTCGGCGCACAGCCGCCGCCCAACGCGCCGCGCGTCGTGAAGCTGTTCGCGCTCAAGAACGCGGACGCGGAGAAGTTGCGCACCATCGTCACGAACATCTTCGGGCGGCAAGGCGTGATGGCGACCGCGGACCCGCGCACCAATTCGCTCGTCGTCACCGGCGACGCGGACGCGCTCGAAGAGGTGCGCAAGCTCGTCGCCAAGTTGGACGAACCCGCGCCGAAGAAGTGACGCGCCCCTGCCCCGCCCGACCGCACCTTCGCGGGCGCATATCATGTGCTGAATGCTCGTCTGGAAGCCGTACTCGCGGATGATCGACGCGCTCGCGTTCAGCCCGTGCGGGCGCGCGCTCGCGCTCGCCGGTTACTGTCTCGCGTGCCGCACCATCGACTCGTTCACCGGCGAGCGGCTGTGGTCCGCGTACTCCAACACCTCGTTCGGGTTGTCGCTCGCGTACACCGCGGAGGGCGACGTGCTGTGTCGGCCCCGCGGTGTTTCGGTGCGCGCCGGCACCGACGGCACCGAACTGCGCGCCTTCGCCCGCTGGTGCCAGTCGTTCGCGCTCACGCCCTGCGGGCGCGCCACGTTCGTCGCCGACGGCGGCTACCAAGACTTGCTGCGCCGCTACCCCGCGGAGGGCGACGAGCCGACGGCAGAGGTGCAACTCGAATCCGGCGCGATCAACCGGCTCGCGGTGTCGGCGAACGGCGAGTGGCTCGCCGCGGTCGGGTGCAAGCGGTTCTTCTTGTTGCGCGCCGACACGCTGGAAGTGGTGGCGAGTTCCGCGCACCGGGCGCTGTCCAGCGGGGCGTTCGCGCTCGCCTTCGCGCCGGACGGCGAAACGGTCGCGTACACCGCGGGCCGCGAGTTGTTCGTGTGGAGCGTGAGCCGGCAGCGCGAGACGCACCGCCGCGGGTTGGACACGAAGCACTTCATGGACGCCGCGTTCACCCCGAACGGGCGCGCGCTGCTGACCGTGAGCAAAGAGGGTTCGGTGCGCGTCTGGGACCGCGCGACATGGGCGTGCGAGCGGTGGTACGATTGGGAGATCGGCCCGCTGCGGGCGGTCGCGGTGTCGCCCGACGGCGCGCGGGCCGCCGCGGCCAGCAGCACGGGTCGCGTGGTGCTGTGGGATTTGGACGCGTGACAGGGCGAGCGGCACCCGTGAGGGTGCCGGTAGAAGCACAATCTCAAACGCGCAATGCGTTCGTTGGTTGTGTTTCTACCGGCACCCTCACGGGTGCCGCTCGCCAAGAACGAAGGTCACTTCTCGCCGTACGCCTTGTAGCGGTAGGTCGGCGCTGGCTTCGCACCGATGGGCAGCGCGGGCGCCGCGGTCGGGTCGGCGTCCGGCTTGGGCAGCGGGACCGGGTTCGCCGGGCCGCCGTCGTACCGCAGGCCGCCCGGTTGCGCCGGCATCTGCATTGGCGGAGCGCCGAGGTTCACCGCGGGCGCGGCCGTTCCCGCGCCGCCGCCGATCCCGATGTAGAAGCTCACGCCGGGCGTGTAGTAGTACACCGGCGCGGTGTAGAACACCGGCCGCGGCGCGACGTAATACGTCGGGTACACGACGCGCGGCGCGTAGTAGAAGCTGCTGTAGTACGCCGGGCGGTAGAACGTGCTGTAGCCGCCGTAGTAGCCGCGGTAGCCGTACCCGCCGCCCCAACCGTAGTAGCCGCGGTAGCGCCCGTGGGCCAGTTCGTTGTCTTCGGTCGCGGCGGTCGCGGCGGAGCCGGTGCCGCCGAGCGTGAGCGTGTCGCGGTCCGCGGCGCCGGCGGTTCCGCCGGCGAGCGCCAACAGAGCGACGATGCAGAGCCTCATGTGGTTCCTCCCGTTCGAAGTGCGCGCCCCCGCACGCGCCGCTCGGCATTGTAACGCGCGAAGGGGGCGCACAACAGCCTTTCGGGAACGCGCGCGGCGCGCGGCACGTCTGGTGTTGTGCAACGCGAGTGTAACGCGCGCTTCCCAAAACCGACCGCGCCGCGGTATGCTCGCGTAGAAGGATCGTCCCACTTCGGTTGTCACGTCTGGGAGGGTGTGCCATGAAGTCGTCCCGGTTCGGAATCGCGGTGCTCGGTGTGGCCCTCGTCGGGCTGTGGTACGCCGGCGGCGGCACCGGTTCGCTGCCCGCGGCGCGCGCCGACGGACTGCCGCACGTCGAGCGCCCGGTGGCGCACGCCAACCTGAACGTGTACTTCCTGCGCGGCCCGGACCTCGTCTCGGACGCCCGCATCATGACGCTCGAAGAGGCGCTCGCCACCGGCCGCGCCGTCGTTCACGAAACGGGCAACGTGAACGTGCTCGCGGTCGAAAACCTGTCGGCCGATACCGAGCTGTTCGTGCAGAGCGGCGACATCGTGAAGGGCGGCAAGCAGGACCGCGTCGCCGCGACCGACGTGTTGCTCCCCCCGCGCGGCGGCGTGGTGCCGCTGCCGGCGCACTGCGTCGAACAGGGCCGCTGGACCAGCCGCGGCGGCGAGAAGGTGGACGCGTTCACCAGTTCCAACGGCACCATCGCGGGCAAGGAACTGAAGTACGCGAACGCTTCCGGTATGCAGTCCGCGGTGTGGGACAACGTGAAGAAGAACCAAGAGAAGTTGAACGACAACCTGAAGGCGCAAGTGAACGCGGCGGCGTCGCCGACCAGTTTCCAACTGACGCTCGAAGCGCCGGCGCTCCGCGCGAAGGTGACGGAATACGAGGCCGCGCTGCGGGCCGCGGGCGAGGGCCGGTCGGACATCGTCGGCGTGGTGTTCGTGGTGAACGGCCAGATCACCGGGGCCGAGGTGTACGGCTCGAACGCGCTGTTCCGCAAGGCGTGGCCGAAGCTACTGAACTCCGCGTCGGTGGAAGCGGTCGCGGACCTCACCACCAAGCCGACCCCGAGCGCACCGTGCGTGCAGGAAGTAGAGCGCTTCCTCGTACTCGCCGCGCAACCGGGCGCGAGCAACACGAACGCCAACGACAACGCGAACGGGGGCGGCCCGCTGTTCGATCCCACAGGAAATGGGAACGTCCGCGGGCGCGCGGCGGCGACACGCAACCCCAACGGCCGCGCGCCGAACGGTCCGGGCACCAACCTCACGAACGAAGACGTGGGCGAGCATACGCCCATTCAACTCGCGCTGCCGGAAGCGGATCGCGTTGGCAACGTTCGCGTGCAAGGGGAAACCATCACCGGCAACCGCGTCTTGACCGAAGACAACGTCCAGCGGCTATCCGTTCGCGGCCTCGGCACTGTAAACCGCGCCGGCGCGACGCCCTCGGGAGTCGATATCGAGCCGCGCGGCGCGCAGCCGGGCAACCGGCTGAAGAGCGCGCAGTGCGAGAACGAAAAGTCGCTGATGGTGGAATCGCGCGACGCGGGCCGCGGCAACACCGTGCTCCGCCGCAGCTACATCGCGAAGTAAGTGGAGCGGCGCTCTGAGATTTCATGGTGGCACAGGCTTTCTAGCCTGTGCTGCAACTCACGCCAGAAGAGCACAGGCTAGAAAGCCTGTGCCACCAAACACAGAGAAAGACCGGCCGGCTCACACCGGCCGGTCGCCTTGTGGGCGCACCAACTTCAGCCGCAGCGCTTGCGGATTGCACCGCAGGCGCAGCGGCTCCTTTCCGCTGATCCCGCGGCTCACCACCATCACCGCGCCGCCGCTCTCGAAGACGCCCATATCGAACCGCCGCCCGTACCGGCTCGGCACGAAAATCGACGTGAGGAACGGGACGCGGATCGCGCCGCCGTGAACGTGCCCCGCCAGCACCAGCCGCGCGCCGCGCTCCGCGAGCCAATAGAAGTTGTCCGGCGTGTGGCTCAGCGCGATCAGGAACGCGCCCGCGGGCACACCATTCAAGTTCGGGGCGGGGAACCACGGTCCCTCGTGCCCGACGAACACGCACTTCACCCCGCGCACGTCGATCTCGCGCCAGCCGTTCGCCAGCACCGCGTACCCGGCCGCTTCGAGTTCCTTGCGCACGTTGTCGGGACCGTGGTAGTCGTCGTGGTTGCCGAGGATCGCGAGTTTCGCACAGTTCGCGCGGAACGGTTCGAGCAGCGGGCGAATCCACTCGTGGTGCGAATCGGTATCGACGTAATCCCCGGTCAGGCACACGAGGTCCGGCACCGGGCCGTTCAGTAGTTCCGCGAACGCGCGCTCGAAGTACGCCCGGCTCGGCGTGCCGTGGAAGTGCAGGTCGCTGAGGTGCAGAACCGTGAGGCCGTCCAGTTCCGGCGGCAGGCCCGGCACGGCGAGCGTGAGGTCGGTGATGTCGAGCGTGAACGCGCCGTTGCCCGGCACGCGCGCGGCCCACTGGTGCAAGCCGTCGCCGACCACCGCCGCGCCGAGTTCGGCGCGCAGGTCGAGCGTTCGCGTGCTTTCTTCGCGCACGCACTTCGGCGTCGGCCGCACGTTCCGCCAGAGCGTGAGCGCGAAGTACAGCACGCCGAGTGCCGCGCACTTCACCACGTACGCCCCGGCCGCGGGCACCGCGAAGAGCGCGTCGCTCGAAACGCAGAAGAGTAACAGCGGGAACGCGAAGATGATGAGGCCCGTGACCAGCCGCCACGGCTTCAGCAGACTCTTGGGCAGCGCCCGCGAATAGAGCACGTTCAAGAACGTCGTGAACAGAAACGAGTGGCCGACGAAGGCGACCAGAACGAGGGCGACGAAAGCTGAGAACGCCATGAGGCCACTCTACAAACTCGGTGCGGCCCGGTCGCGGGCGCGCGCGGCGTGCGTTTAGTTCCGTGTCGGACCACTCACTCTTCCAACCGGAGATTCGCAATGCGTCTCGTGGCTCTGGCGCTGTTCCTCGGCGCGACGTTCGCGGTGGCTTCGCTCTCGACGGCCCAACCGCCGGAAGGCGGCAAGGGCGGCCAACCCGGTAAGGGCGGCGAAGGCGGCAAGGGCGGGTTCGGCAAGGGCGGATTCCCGGGTCAGCCCGGCGGCAAGGGCGGCTTCGGCGGCGGCTTCGGGCGCATGCAACCGGGCCAAATCATGCCCGCGTTCCTGCAAGAGCAACTGAAGCTCACCGACGCGCAGAAGAAGGACATCGAAGCGCTACAAAAGGACGTGGACGCGAAGCTCGACAAACTGCTCACCGACGAGCAGAAGAAGACGCTGAAGGAACTGAAGGACCGCGGCCCCGGCGCGGGCTTCCCCGGCGGCCCGGGCGGCGGCTTCCCCGGCTTCCCCGGCGGGAAGGACAAGGGCGCGCCGAAGAAGGATCAGTAACGAGCCGGAAGCGAAGACGATTAGCCACAAAGAGGCACAAGAGACACAAAAGAAGACCAAGAGTTGGGTTGAACTTAACTCTGTTCTTGGCCTTCCTTTTGTGTCTCTTGTGCCTCTTTGTGGCTAATCGTCTTCTTGTCTATTGTTCTACAGTCGCACGACGCTCTTCTCGGCGATGCTCTTCTCGGCCGCTTCGATCATCTTCTGTGCCGTAATGGCGTCTTCCAGCGTGCTCAGCGGCTTCTGGCCCAACCGCAGGCAGTCGATCAAGAAGTGCCGCACTTCGTTCGTGATGCTGCCCTGATACGCGGTGTACGTTTGGCTGTGAACGAGGCCGGGTTTGATTTCGACGTGGTCGCGGTAGCTGTACCGCGTGCTGCCCGCGGTGCCGATCACTTTCACCATCACGGTCCACGGGTCGGCGGCGTGATCGTCGGCCGCGAAGCTCGCGCAGAAGTGCGCCAGCGCGCCGTTGCCGAGCCGCATCTGCACCATCGCGATGTCTTCTTCCGTGTACTCCTTGTAGTGCAGCGTGGCCTTCATCGCGCACAGTTCCACCGGCGCGCCCACGAGGTACAGCAGAATGTACGAATGGTGCGTGAGAATCTGGCGCACGACGCCGGGGTACCGCGCGGCCACCTCTTCGGGGTGGTGGATGTTGTACATGACGTACGCGGAGACGATCTTGCCGAGGTCGCCGTTCTCCACCAGTTCGCGCGTGCGCATCATGCCCTGTTCGTACACGTAGTTGTGCCCCGGCAGGCACACGAGGCCCTTCGCGTCGGCGAGCACCTTCATGCGCTCGATCTCGGCGACGCTCACGCCTACCGGTTTTTCCACGAGAACGTGCTTGCCCATGCCGAGCGCTTGCACGGTGTATTCGAGGTGCGTTTCGAGGTTCGTGAGCACGAACACCGCGTCGATGTTCGGGTCGGCAACGAGCGCTTGGGGCGTGGTGTAGTTCGTACAGCCGAATTCCTTGGCGCGGGCGGTGGCGCGCTCCTGATTGCGGTTCCACAGCCCCACGAGCCGAGCCCCGGGGCACTTCTTCACGGCCGCGGCGTGCAGCACGGAAATGTCGCCGGCCCCGATGAACCCGACGCCAATGGTGTCTTTCGTAACCGGCATGGAACGCGCTCCGAGAGGGTGAGCGGCGTTGTAGGTGAGTTGCGTGCCGCGGGCAAGCCGCTTGTTCCGTCACACGCCCCCGCGTACAGTGTGTGTACCGGATCGCTGCCCGGTCCCACAACCGTTGGAGTTTCATCATGCGCACCGCGCTCGCACTCGTACTGGCGGTGGCCGTCGCGCCCGCCGCCCGCGCCGACGAACCCGTCACCCTCAAGTGGAACCTCAAGGAGGGTGAGACGCTCTTCGCGAAGGGCGTCACGAACATGGACATGACCATGGGCATTCTGGGCATGGACGTGGAAATGAAGATGAAGATGACCGGCGTGCAGCGGTACAAGATCCTCTCCGTCAAGCAGGGCGAAACGAAGATCGAGATGACGATTCTGGCGCTGGAAATGAAGATGGACGCGGCCGGCATGGAGATCCCCGGGTTGGGCGACGTGAACGACAAGCTCAAGGGCGCGACCGTGACCGCGACCCTGAACGACGAGTTCGAGGTGAAGAAGATCGAGGGCCGGGCCAAGTTCATCGAGAAGATCGCCGGCGACGACAAGATGATGCAAAAGTTGCTCGAGGCGCAGTTCTCCGACGCGGCCCTCGGCCAAATGGTGACGCAAGTGTTCGCGTTCGCGCCGAAGAAGCCCATTAAGGTGGGCGAAACGTGGAACCGCACCGACAAGATGCCGGCCGCCGGTATCGGCGAGGCCGAAGTGAAGCAGAAGTTCAAACTGGACTCGGTGAAGGGCGACGTCGCCAACCTGACCATCGACGCCGAGATGAAGTTCAAGCAGGGCGACGGCGGTCTGCCGGGCCTGCCGGAAGGCGTGAAGATCAGCAAGTTCGACATCAAGGCCGACAAGTTCACCGGCACCGCCAAGTTCGACACCAAACTCGGCCGGCTCACCGAGAACAAGCAGAAGATGGACCTGAGCGGTTCCATCTCGATGTCGGTCGGCGGGCAAGACATCGACGTGAAGATGAAGATCAAGAGCGTCACCGACTCCACCGTGAGCGACAAGAACCCGATTACGGACTGACGAGCGGGCGCGACGCGCGAAGCGAGCGGCGCGCCCCGGGGCGCGCCGCTCGCTTCGCGCGCTGTCGCGGGGGGCGCGTTCTCGTAACATGACCGCGAATCGCTCTCCCGGCGCGGCAGCGCGCCTCAGCCTTCGTGACAACTGACACCAATGATCCTCGTCATCCGGCCGGACGCCACCCTCGAGCAAATCGACCACGTCATCGAGCGGGTGCGCGAACTCGGGTTCAAGCCGAACGTGAGCCGCGGCGAGAGTCGCACCATCGTCGGCGTGATCGGCGACGAAACCAAACCCGGCACCGAGAACTTTTCGGCCATCCCCGGCGTGGAGCAGGTGCTCCCGATCCTGAAGCCGTTCAAACTCGCCAGCCGCGAGTTCCACAAAGGCGACAGCGCCGTCTACGTCGGCAAGGTGAAGGTCGGTCAGGGCAGTCTCGCCATGATCGCCGGGCCGTGCGCGATCGAAGGCTTCGAGGTGCTGGACACCATCGCCAAGTACGTGAAGGCCGGCGGCGCGAACATCCTGCGCGGCGGCGCGTTCAAGCCGCGCACCAGCCCCTACGCGTTCCAAGGCATGGGCGAAGAGGGATTGAAGATTCTCCGCGCCGTGGGCGACAAGCACGAAATGCCGGTCGTCACGGAAGTGATGGACCCGCGGCAGGTCGATCTGGTGTGCCGCTACGCGGACATGCTGCAAATCGGCGCGCGGAACATGCAGAACTTCGACCTGCTGAAAGAGTGCGGGAAGGCGAACAAGCCGGTGCTGCTGAAGCGCGGCATGAGCGCCACCGTGAAAGACCTGCTGATGAGCGCCGAGTACGTGCTCGCGGAAGGCAACAAGGACGTGATCCTGTGCGAGCGCGGGGTCCGCAGCTTCGAGGACAGCACGCGGAACATGCTCGACATGAGCGCGGTGCCGAACGTGAAGGGCCAGAGCCACCTGCCGATCATCGTGGACCCGAGTCACGCGACCGGCCGCCCGGACCTGATTCCCAGCATGTGCCGGGCGAGCGTCGCGGCCGGCGCGGACGGTATCCACGTCGAAGTTCACAACTGCCCGGAGAAGGCGCTCTCGGACGGCCCGCAAGCGCTGCTGCCGCACCAGTTCTTGGACCTGATGGGCGACCTGCGCCGCCTCGCCGCCGCGATGGGCCGCGAGTTCTGGGCACCGGTCGAAAAGTAGCGAGCCGAGTTGTTTACGCCAACGGAATCGGACATGAACTCAGACGAAGAGAACGACGCCCTCGCTGATACTGACGAGTTGACCGAGGGCGATTTGAGCGTCGATTCGCCGACTTCAAAGATCAGCATTGACAAAGCTGATCGAAGCCTATTCGATTTGAATCGCTGGTATAACACTGGTCGGATTGTCATCGATCCCGAGTGGCAGCGAAACTACGTCTGGAGTATAAGTCGCGCCTCGAAATTAATCGAATCGCTGCTTCTTGAACTCCCGATTCCGGTCATCTACCTCGCGGTGAACACTGAAGGGAAGTACGAGGTTATCGACGGCCTTCAACGGCTAACCTCCGTGTTCAAGTTCTTTCGAAACGAATACCAATTGACAGGCCTTGAGGTGCTGCGAACCCTCAACGGTTCGACATTCGCGCAACTCGAACAGCAGCAACAAAACAAACTAGAAGAGTCTACTCTACGTACTTTTGAGATCGCGCAATCGACCCCGAAAGATCTGCTGTTTCTGATTTTTGAACGGCTGAATACTGGTGGCGTCGCGCTGCGCGAAATGGAAATCCGCAACTGCCTCTTTCGCGGGCCGCTCAATTCATTGATCAAGGAACTCGCGGGTTTCGAGCCGTTCCGCAAGGTGATCGCACAGAAAGATATCGAGAAGAGGATGGATGATCGGGCGTTCGTCCTGCGATTCCTAGCGTTCCATAAGATGAAAATTGCGGGAACAAAAAAGGGACTGAAGTCGTTCTTCAACGATTTTTTCTCGACGTATCGCAACGCACCAGAACAAAAACTTGCAGAATTTCGGACCGCCTTTCAGCATGCTATGAAAGCCGCATTCACGATTTTCGGTGAGAAAGCGTTCCGACTACGACGTGCCCACAAGGGTGGTGGGACGGAGTGGGCGTCGAAAGCGAATGCGGCGATTTTTCAAGCAATTACGGTGTCGTTCTGCGAGTACGATCTTGGCCAACTGACTCGCTCTGCCGACACCATTTCGGAAGCCTACCTCGACCTGATTTCGTCAGACGATCGTTGGGTGGGATGTGTTTCAAAAGCGACAGGTGATTACCAGAAGATCGAGTACGTCTTTTCGACTTGGCAGGCTCGACTGAAAGCGGCTGTTGCCACAACGAAGCCGAATGATAAGGTACGGTGCTTCTCTCGCGCCTTAAAGCAAGAAATGTTCGAGGCTGATCCGACTTGTGCGCTTTGCAAGCAGCGCATCTCGAATGTTCTCGACGCGGCACTGGATCACCACGAACAATACTGGCAGGGTGGCCTCACTGTTCCAAAGAACGCTCGACTCGTTCACCGCCAGTGCAATCTTGAACGCCCACGCAAAGAGGAAAAGGCCTGAATATGCCGACGCGCACGAAGTTCGTGGCCGGGAACTGGAAGATGAACACCGCGCTGGGCGAGGCGAAGGCGCTCGCGGCGGCGGTGGCGAAGGGCGTTTCGCCCTCGTGCCCGGTGATCGTGGCCGTGTGCCCGCCGTTCCCGTGGCTCGCGGCGGTCGGCGAGGTCGTGAGCGGCAGCCCGGTCGCGCTCGGCGCGCAAGACGTCCACTTCGAGAAGAAGGGCGCGTACACCGGCGAGGTGTCGCCCGCGATGCTCAAAGAGGCCGGGTGCAAGTACGTCATCATCGGGCACAGCGAGCGCCGTCACCAACTAGGGGAGTCCGACGCCGCCGTGAACCACAAGGTTCACACTGCCCTAGAGGAGGGCATGCACGTCATCCTGTGCATGGGCGAGACGCTCAGCGAGCGCGAGCGCAACCTGCAAGAGCGTGTGTTCCAGCGGCAGGTGTACGCCGCATGCGCCGGGCTGAGCGACGAGCAGTTCTCGCGGCTCACCATCGCCTACGAACCGGTGTGGGCCATCGGCACCGGGAAGGTGGCGACGCCCGAACAGGCGCAGACCGCGCACGCGTTCGTGCGCGAGCGCCTGCGCGTGGTGTACGGCGACCCGATCGCCAACGCGGTGAGCATCCTCTACGGCGGTTCGGTCACACCGGAGAACGCCGCGGGACTGCTGCACCAGCCGGACGTGGACGGCGCGCTGGTGGGCGGCGCGAGCCTGAAGGCCGATCAGTTCCTCGCCATCGTGAAGGCCGCGACCGCGCCGTAGTTCGTGTACTAGATTTCGCGTGCCACCTGAACGGCACGCGGGATCGCACATGAAACGGCTCTTCCGACCGGAAACGGCGTTCTTCGTTCTCGCGTGGCTCGGCCTCTCGGCCGCGTTCCGCGACCGCGCGTTCGCCGACCCCGGTGCGCTCTGGCACATCAAAGTCGGCGAAATCGTCATCGATCGCGGCATCCCGCAGACCGACCCGTTCAGTTACACGTTCGAAGGCGCGCCGTGGGTGCCGCAGCAGTGGGGCGCGGAAGTGCTCATGGCACTCGCGCACCGCGGCGGCGGCCTCGACCTCTTGCTCCTCGGTTTCACCGCTGGTCTCGCGCTTGTGTACACGCTCCTGTTCCGCCGCTGCGTACAGGGCGGCATGGGGCCGATGCTCGCAGTGTTGGTGGTGGGCGGCGTGCTGTTCGTGGGCGCGTTCCACTACTACATCCGCCCGCACATGTTCACCATCGCGCTGCTCGCGTGGACGATGGCGTGCGTGATCGACTTCGAGCGCGGGCGCGCGACCGCGTGGCGGCTCGCGGGGTTGATCCCCCTGTACGTGCTGTGGACGAACCTGCACGGCGGCGTGCTCGGCGGCACGATGACGCTCGGTTGCGCCGTCGCCGGGTGGGGGTTGGTGTTTCTGGCGCGCGAACGACCTCCCCCCCCCGGCCCCCCCTCCCTAAAGGGAAGGGGGGAGAGTCGTCTCGCTGCGCTCGACGAATCGGAGTTGGTTTCGTCTTCGCAAGCGTCACGAAGTGACGCGCACTCCCCCCTTCCCTTTA
>Ga0169931_10004338_pt1 | contig 22088 bp, 20 predicted proteins | sample Kivu_15m_20L_FD_129675 | JGI IMG/M metagenome (GOLD analysis project Ga0169931, IMG submission 129675) | Freshwater microbial communities from Lake Kivu, Western Province, Rwanda to study Microbial Dark Matter (Phase II) - Kivu_15m_20L... | ecosystem: Environmental > Aquatic > Freshwater > Lake...
CCCGACGGTATCGATGGCCACGAGCGGTGGATGACAATCCGGATCCAACGTTCGAACACTCGCATCCAAAGTAGCAAACAGTTTGTCCTCAGCAAGAACCCGACTCTGAGTCAAAGCGTTTAGGAGAGTGCTCTTGCCGGCATTCGTGTAACCGACGAGAGCGACTTTCAAAACATCCTTCCGCCCCGCTCGCTGAACCTGCCGTTCTTTCTCGATGTCCTTCAAGCGAGTTTCGAGAATCATCATTCGCTTCTTGACCAAGCGTCGGTCCACCTCGATCTGCTTCTCGCCCATTCCTTTGAGACCGATCCCACCACGCTGCCTCTCGAAGTGGGTCCAGAAGTGCGCAAGACGAGGCAATAAGTACTGGAGTTTGGCCAATTCAACCTGGGTTTTGGACTCTTTGGTTCGAGCATGGCGAGAAAAAATCTCGATGATCACTCCGGGTCGATCCAGGGTAGACTTCCCCAAAGCCTTCTCGATGTTCCGCAACTGGTTGGGCGACAGATCAAAATCGACGATCACTGCATCTGCGCCGTGAATCTCTCCTTCCCTTTTGACCTCTTCCAGCTTTCCAGCTCCAACATAGGTTGCAGGATTGATCCGCTGCGAATGAAAATAGGTCCGTCCGACACTCTTGACCCCAAGCGTTTGAAGGAGGCGATCCAACTCATCGAGGGATTCGTCTTCACGGCCCAAAGTAATGACTTTGAGCGGCTGATCGGGATGGGACGGGTGCGGCAGTAGGGACTCAGTAGATTCGAGCATGCGTAAGGGTTTTTAAGTGACTCCAACGGTATGGTTTTCTAAACTTTGCCTTAGGTATGCAAAACGTGCTCGTAAACTTCAACGGTGAGATTCTTTCCTCAGGAAATGTTACCCCAGTTTCCGTATTCGACCGCAGTTACCTCTATGGAGACAGCCTCTACGAGGTCGTTCGAACCTTTGATGGGGAACCCGTGCACCTTCAGGAACACCTGGATCGCCTCTTTGCATCGGCAATCCTGTGCTCAATGGAAATTGGACAGTCTCGGGAGACCTTGATTCAGGAGATCCGACGGTCAGTTGAGCTTTTTCGGCGACTCCCTGGATGCGAATCACGCGAAGCTTACGTGCGTCTGGTGATCAGTCGTGGGGTAGGAAAAATAGGATTCGGGCTCTCAAACCTTCTCACCCCCACACAGTATTGCTTGATCGTTCAACCTCTTGAAGCCCCCTCAACTGAGACCTTCGAGCGTGGAGTTCACCTGGGTATCTCCAAGCGAATGCGCAATGACGCGCGAGCACTGGATCCAGCTATGAAATCGGGGAACTACCTCAATAGTCTCCTGGCTTACCTCGAAACCACGACTCCCCAATCCTCTGGCCTCCCCCCTATTGAAGATGCACTTCTTCTCGATCGCTTTGGCTTCGTAACAGAAGGCACCACTTTCAATGTTTTTTATGTCAAAAAAGGAATCGTCGTGACCTCTCCTTTGGACATCGGGATCCTCGCTGGAATCACTCGACAATTCACGCTGGAAAACGCCAAATCGCTCGGTATTCCCGCACGCGAGGTCCGCTTTACCCCGCAGCATCTCAAAGAGGCAGACGAAGTGTTTTTGACCAGCACCACCAAAGACGTTCTCACCGTCAGCCGCATCGATGGCCAAGTCATCGGTCAAGGAAAAGTAGGTCCGATCACTCGAAAACTCAAAGCTGCTTTTGTGGCCAGGATTCCAGAATTCATACAATCGGCGCGCACAATAGGAGCCACACCCGCTTCGCGGAGGAATCCAACATGAAAAGAATTCCTTCACCTCGCTTTCTAGAAAATCTGCTGGCCGAGGCTGCGGTTGCATCTGGCAAAGTATTAATGAAGTATTTCAACCGTAAGGGACTGAAGGTCTCCGAAAAAACAGGCGCAGGCTTGGTGACTGAAGCGGACTTGAGCTCTGAAAAAGTCTCGATACGGATCTTAAAAAAGGCATGTCCTCACTTCGCTTTTCTCACAGAAGAGACTTCGCCAGAGGACATTCCAGTCTCTCCTCAATCGGGTAGATTCATTCTCGATCCACTCGATGGAACGACCAACTTTGTACATGGATTTCCGATGTTCTGCGTGTCTGCAGCAGCTGAATGGAATGGAGAAGTTGTTGCTGGGGCCATTTACCATCCAGTTCTCGGAGATCTGTACACTGCCTCAAAAGGGAGAGGCGCTTTCATCAATGGTAAGAGAATGAAGGTGTCCGAAACCAAAAAAACGCGTGACGCCCTTTTGACGACTGGATTTTCTTACCGCAGAGATCTCCTTTTGATCGCAGAGATGGACGCTTTTGAACGTCTCAGCGGAAATGCACGAGCCATTCGTCGACCCGGATCTGCCGCTCTCGACCTTGCCTATGTGGCCAGAGGGGTCTTTGATGGCTTTTGGGAGAGACGTCTTTCTCCGTGGGATGTCGCAGCGGGCTCCCTCATTGTCAAAGAGGCTGGAGGGAAGGTCACCGATTTTTCCGGAAAGAAGTTTCGCCTCGGGAGCGACGAGATTTTGGCAAGTAACGGGGTCCTTCACCGCCCGTTGATGAAGCATGTTCGTCCAGCGCTGGATCCTCGAAGCTAATCTCACGGCAAAAGAGGGAGCGCTTGCAGTCCTCGGGTTTTACCTTAAACTGAAGAAATCAGAGGATTTTGTATTTTTAGCCTGCCCTGACAAGTAACGTTCACACCCTCAGGCCTTAAAATCACGGAGGCGGTTCCTTGGAAGCTTGGATCTATGTGTTTTCAAAATTCACACCGGAAGCCCTCCTACTCGAAGCTTTCGTCATCTGCATCCTCCTCACTCTTTACTCGGCTTTTTGGATTCTCAAAAAACGGAGAATGGGCTGGAGCGAAGAGGCAATTCCCAGCGGTTTGGTGAAAGCCTACCTCAATGCATTGATTAACGATGCCGAATCTCTTCGACTCCAACTCTTCGGGATGCTTCGAAGCTCGGGGATTGATCCGAACAGCCCGAGCTTCGAAAAACAGTTTTCGGCCGCACTCTCATCTGGATCCCTCACTCTCGGAAACCTCAACCCCAATGGCGCAGCCCTTTTTGGAACAGGTGCTGCCGATCCGCTGGTGGCTCAGAAACTCAATGAGCTCGAGCAAAAAATGCGAGAGCAAGCACTGGCGATGGAGCGATTGCTCCTCGATAAATCCCAAATTGAGACTGAACTCAGCGCTGCCAAGATCACAGGAGCAGCAGGAGGAACCGCTGGAAGTGCCTCAGAAGTCGCTGCTCTTCGGAAGCGAATCAAGGAACTCGAAGACCGGCTCGCTGAATACGCCGTAATCGAGGATGAACTCGCGCAACTGAAGAAGCTTCAACAAGAAAACGCGCAGCTCAAAGCCGCAATGTCAGGCACTCCCCCTCCCGCCATTGCCGAACCCGAACCAGAGCCCGTTGCTCCTCCGGTGGTAGAGGCCGCTCCGACACCCGTAGAGCTGACAGGAGATAAAACCGATGCTGACCTTGTGGCAGAATTCGAAAAAATGCTCCGTAACTAACCCTGAGAAATCGATTTGGATATTGGGAATCACCCTGCTTGCAACTGCATTACTCCCAGCCACAGGATGGGGAAACATCCAAGCAAGCCTCAGTGAGCGAAGCGCTCCGCTCCGCCCTGGTACGCAGGATCCACAGCCGAACTGGAACCGCATCCAGCTCCGCGAGGATCTCCTCTCCTTTGCAAAGGGACAACTCACTCTTGATAAGCTTCATCAAAAATGGACACGCGCGTCCTCTGCTCGAGACTTCCTGACAACCCTCTCGACTTTATGCGAGGACGCAACCCTTCCTGAGGAAGCTCGGTTTTCGTGTGTGCTCGAAGCGGTTCGAGCGGGAGGAACGCAAGCTTTCCCGATCCTCACAAGTGGATTGACCGACCGCTCCTGGCTCGTGCGAGTGGCTTCACTCCGAGGTGTTCGCGCACTTCATGAGGGAAAAAAACTTCTTACTCCCCTACCCGACTCACTCACTCAAAGTGTCAGGTCGCGAATGCAAGACCCTGCCCTGGCCGTCCGCAGAGAAGCCATCGAGACGCTTTCGATCCTTCCCCTCGAAGTGAGCGAACCCCTGCTCCGACATGCGGTCGAAGATCCGACCAACTACCACAGCGGACGTCCCATCTGGATTCCTCAGCGGGCACTCCAGATCCTGACTCAATCTCAGTCCTCAAGTGCTCGATCTTGGCTCAAGGATTTTGCTAGCCGGACCTCATCAGCCGAGCTCAAAAAAATCGCCATGACTCAGAACTCAAAATGAAGCCTGATCCATGGCTCGCTTCACGCGCTCTTCTTCTAACTCGGCGATCTTTACCCGAATTGCGATGACACGCCCTACACGATAAAGAAACGTGTTCTCTTCGATAGAATCAGTCTCAAGTGGCCGCCAACCCTCGAGAACGTCCCGCTGAACCATCTGCTCTTTTTGAACTGAAACTTTAACCGAGGACTTCCCATTGAAGAACCCCTTGGCGAGGGAAACACGGATCCGATACTGCGCCTTGAGATAAGCTGCGCCAGCATCTGCAGAGTCTGTAAAGTTTTTCTCAGATGTATTCTCAGTCCAGCGAGTCTGAATGACCCCGGCTTCTGGATTTTTGATGTCCAATCGAGCGCTCTTGAGCGTATCGAGAACCGCCTGCCATGCGGTATTGTAATCGGTGAAGTAGATCCGACTGTAGACGTTGCCTGTATCTCCACCGATGGATTTGACATAAGCCGAGGCACAGCCTTGCAAAAGCAAAAGCCCCACGATCACGAACCACTTGCTCATCAAAGTCTCCAGCCATCGCATCTCTCTCTCGAGTATGACCTCCCTTCTCTTGCCTACAAAGTGCATTCTCCAATTGTCGAAGCCCAAATCCACCAGTCGACATTTGACGAAGGATCAAATTTCAGGTTCATTGAGGATCTGTGAGCGAAGATCAATCTTTTGACATTCAGCCTTTTCTCAAAGCCCTGCGAGTCGAGGCTCAATCCCTTATTCATGCCTGCGAGAAGCACGAGAGCGAACCTGACCTGCAGAAACAAGTGACTCGTGCACTTCAGATTCTTCGAGCTTCTCTCGATCAGGGAGGAAAAATCATCGTCACTGGTCTCGGCAAAAGCGGCAAAATTGCCCAAAAAATTGCCGCTACTTTTACCAGTACTGGTAGCCTGGCGATCTACCTGCACCCAACCGAAGGTCTGCATGGGGATGTGGGAGTCTTGCAGTCTCAGGATTGTGTGTTGGCTCTGAGCCATACCGGGAACACTGATGAGCTGCTGCAGCTGATCCCCACGATCCGCCGGAGAGGGGTGAGGATCATTGGCATTGTGGGGAATCGGGCCTCAAGACTTGCTTCCCTTTGTGATGCCACGCTTGACTCCTCAGTCGAGCAAGAAGCCTGTCCGCTCAACCTTGCACCCACTGCCTCCACAACCACTGCGCTCGCCATCGGGGACGCTCTCGCCGTTGCTCTCATGTCCTGGCGGGGTTTTGCCGCTGAAGATTTTGCGCGTTCTCATCCGGGCGGCTCCCTCGGAAAAAGACTCCACCTTGAAGTGAAGGATCTAATGATCCCTGTCTCTCAAGTGCCCACTCTTCCTCCTTCTGCCTCGATGAGTGATGTGATCGATGCGAGCACTCGCGGAAAGATGGGCGCTGTTCTGATCTGCTCAGGAGCAACACACACCCTCTCAGGAATCATCACGGACGGGGACATTCGTCGCGCATTGAGTCAGCAGGAAACGTTTTTTCGGAAGCGGGCCGAAGAGATCATGACTCACTCCCCCATCACAGTCTCTTTTCAAGCTTCCGCATGGGATGCACTCCGGCTGATGGAAGATCGACCGAGCCAAATTGGCGTACTCCCAGTTCTCGACGGTCCAACGGTTTTAGGTCTTATTCGGCTCCACGATCTCGTTCGAACCCTCTAAGACCCGAGTGTGAGGTCCTCACCTCATTCGAGCTTCAACTGCGAACGATTGCCATCGGATCAAAGGATTGGGTCTGCTATCCATGGATTCCATCGAAAAAATTCCCCTGTTTATCGAAGCTTTTGGGATTGCCTCGTCTTCGAGGCTCCCCTACGATGAAACCGACCTTTGAGGTTCAAAGAGGTCAGTAGTCGCTTCAATCACATCTTGAGAGCAGTACTTTCAGCAGTACATTCAACTAGGAAAGAGATCATTCGATGAAAACCAAAATCAGATCCCAACTGAAAACAATGACCCTGATGTCTTCGGTCATTGTGCTCGGAATGGTGGCAGGCTTTGTGGCTTGCACCGAAAAGTCAGCAAAAGCTAAGCCAAACCTGATCACCAAAGACGCTCCTCGTGCCGGAGTTCTTGCAAAAATCGGCGATGAAGAGATCACCGAAGAAGCTCTCGTCGGCGAAGATAAACTCGATTTCCATGATTTGAAGAAGCGCGAGTATGAGCTTCGCATGGAACGCCTCAATCAACTCATCGTTGAAAAACTCGTGGGCGCCGAGGCAAAAAAAGCCAACATCTCCTTGGATGATTACATCGCCAAAAACATCACCAAAGGCGAAATCAAAATCTCCGACAAAGAATTCCAAAAATTTGTTGCTGATAAGAAGATTCCTGAAAGCCAAATTAACCCACAGATCAAAGAGCGGATTAACGCTTTCCTTCAGACCCAAAAGCGTCAGGAGATGATTCAGGCTTACGTGGCTAAGCTCACCAAGAGCAGCCCAGTGGAGGTTTATTTCTCTAAGCCAAAAATGAACATTCAAGTTGAGATCGGACAAGCGCCTGTAACCGGAAAAGCAGACGCTCCTGTCACCATCATCGAATACTCCGACTTCCAGTGTCCTTTCTGCTCCCGCGCGGCTGAGACTGTGAACGAGATCAAGAAGAAGTACGGCAGCAAAGTACAAATTGCATTCAAGCACTTCCCACTTCCGATGCACCGCGAAGCTCGCCCTGCATCTGAAGCCTCGATGTGTATCAACGAACAAAATGCAGACAAATTCTGGAAGTATCATGACTTGCTCTTCAAAAACCAAGACAAGCTCGATGATGCTAGCCTCGAGAAGTATGCAAAAGACGTGGGTGCCAACGTAGATAAATTCAAAGAGTGCTTTGCTTCGAAACGATTCAAAGACCTCGTTCAGTCTGACTTGGATGCAGGCGAGAAACTCGGCGTGCGCTCCACTCCTACTTTCTTCATCAACGGTCAGCTGGTCAGCGGAGCTCTCCCGATCGATGCTTTCTCTGAAATCATCGACGAAGAACTCGCATCGAAGAAGTAAGGATCTGACGCACTTCCGTTAGAAACTCGAGAGCCTCACTTTGTGGATTAAACCCAAAGTGAGGCTCTTTTTTTATGCTGAGTTCGTAAGGGTGGACTTCCTCATCGGGAGATCCCGATCCCTATTCCCCTCGAAACCGCTTTCGTCGCAGATAGCTTTGCAGGAGCCGCCAGGCTCCCGGACCAAAAAACAAAATGAAGTTGGAGTAGATCGCCAGGAGATACCCCCGATCATACCAAGTTCCTTGCCAAGCTTCGATCAAGACCATCACGCCACTCAAAGCCGCCAACCACTTCATTTTGACCGGAAACAAAAAGAACAGTGAAACTTCAAACTCCGGAAAAAGCATGGCGGCAGCGAGAAACAAGCTCGACTCAAAATGAGAGACGCTCATCACTGGGTAATCCAATACTAACGAATAAATGATCGTCAGCAGGACCGAAACCACCACATACAGTGTGGTCCTCATCGAGCCCCATTGGCTCTCGAGTGTATTCACAATGTAGTACATGAACCACAGAACGAAGATCATCCAAAACGGGGACATCGAAAGCGGCATGGACAGAAACGTCACAAACCGCCAGTACTCCCCTGCTTTCACTGCAGCCGGGTTAAGCGAAAGGACACTCGCCCACTCAGGGTTCATCGAAATAAAGAGGAACCCCAAGGCCTGAAGAGTTACCAACAAGACTCCGAGATGGGGAATCGACATCCAACTTGCGGTCCGTTCGAGGGTTTTCAACCAGAAAGGCGCCGCATTTTCGCGATCAGACCAAGTATACCGCTTTTTTTTGCTCCAAGGATCATGGGGACTCATTGATGATTCCTTTATCTCGAGCCAGCTCCATGGAGGCTCGAATGTACCCGACCAAAGCCAAAGGGTGATTCACTTTGGGCTTTAGCCACTTGTATTTCCACGCCGCCACCGGAGGCGAAGACTCCACCGCACCAAAGAGCTGACTTCGTAGCACTTGCACTGCGCTGGTCGGCCATCGAGCCTCTGCAATCGCTTGCCGATCCCACTCCGGTACCCACTGTGCTTGCGCTCCTGCCCAAGCGCGCTGGGCCACTTGGAGGGCTCGCTGCCGATCCACTCCGGTGAGCATTTCGATGCGGGATGCACGCAAAAGCCCGGCGGCTACCCAAAGCGCACTCGAAGTTTCCGCAAAAGTCCCTCGAGGCAAATTCATCACTTGATCCCACAGTCCGTGCTCGAGCTGATACTTCTCTAAACCTCTCAGTTGCTCTTTCAGCATCTGTGAAAGCCTCATCCGCTCAGACGAATTCGGACGGGCTGCGCTCCAGGCTTCGACTCCACCCCAAAGCGCAAATCCATTGGCGCGCCCCCAATACTCGGGCGACGAAGGGAACCTCTTTCCGGATTTCAAGCGATAGGCGTGAGAGAAAAGCCCGGAATCTTGATCCTGCAGTTTTTCGGCAAACAAAACGGGCTGCTCCAGAGAAAAACCAAAAAGCTCTTCATCCAACGCGTACTGCAGAGCAAACGAGGGGTACATCACGAGGGAGTCCGTCCAGATCTTCTCGGACCTAAAGTGGTCAGATACCTTTCCCTGACGATGTGAAAGCGTTCCGAGGGAGTTCCGAGGCTCAAATCGAATAAACTCCAATGCCTTAACCCAAGCCCCCCTCCCCCACGTGAGTCCCGAATCTCGCTCCAGCTTCCAGGCCGAGAGCGCTGGAGTGAGTTGCTCCACCCCTTCGAAATCTGGCTCCCCTCGATACGCCCAATAAGTGTGGTACGCTTTCACGTAATCCAACAAGGGGGCTCCTCGGCCAGGAGTGACCTGCGAGGCAAAGCTTCCCAAATCCCAGAGTGCATCCAGAACCAGTCCCGTCTCTGAATCCCACCCCGAATCCTCGATGGGGTGATCCGCCATATAAGTCAGCGCTACACTCAAAGCCCTCTCTAATGCTCCACCGGATCCGATCCACGCTCCCGAGATCACTCGCACTGAATCCGTGTACCCGCGCTTGCCCCCCGAGCAGGTCGCAGTCAGGTGAATCCAATGCTCTGCTGGAGTCAGATTGGACGCAGCAGGAAGTTGCACCCAAGCGCCCCACGCATCCCGTTCGTCCCGTCCTTGCGTTCGTGTGAGCTTCTTCCAAAGCAGGGGTTGGGCGACGCCATCCACAACTGTTCTCAACACCGGAGCTTGTGCAGGAGACTCGCAGCCGAGATCGCCAGCCCGAGTCTCCAGCCATACCCGTTGATCTGAGAGCCAAGCCCCAGGCAAGGGTGTTTCGATTTCGAGACGAGGCTTACCCTCTGCCTGTGTCGAGACCAGGAGACCCCAAGTCCAAACGAGAGCCATCACAGGAAAAAAACCGAGAGTCCATCCACTCTTGATGAGGGACCGAGAGGAGTCGTGCATTGATCATTCCCTTTCGGGCAGATCCTCCCCCAGGAGCACTCGAAGAGTCAATCTTGGCGGGGGAATTCTCCTCAATCGGCCCGAATCAAATCCACCTGAATCCCCAAAGATTTGCCAAATTGTGAGTAGACCCCCGAGTCGATCAAAAACTCCCTCATCACTTCTTGCGCAGGATCTTCTCGCAGGAGTTTGCGAACAGCATTGAGCTTAGCCTCTTCAATTCTCCGCAAGGCTACAGGATCATCAAAAAACAAGGGATCCGTCTTCCACGGATGAAAAAGAAACCGAGTCTGAGGGTTTGCACTCAGAAACTTGCTCAATACTAAGCGCTGCTCCCAGGCTTCGAGTTTGACACTGGAGCCCTTCTGAGTCCTTTCGAGCTTGTAAACGAGTTGAGTCAAGGCCTCGAGCCCCCGCTCACGGTTCGATGAGTCGGGTGCAAAGACCATGTCCGGTCCTACCTGGTAACCTGCATCGGGAGGCAGTGTGCGGTGAGTGACTTTCATCGAAACATCCTCAGCAACGGATCGTCGATAAAAAGGCTTTTCGCGAATGTCTCGATCCAAAAGTTTTTGCTCAGCAAGCCAGCGACGGATTCGCCCCTCCTCGAGTCCAAAGCTCGGACTCGCACCTGTTTTTTCGAAGCCATCCAAGAGCTCTGTGATCGTGGAATCCGGCAGACTCCGGTGAATCGCACGCACCTCGATCCCCCAAAGTCCTGGCTGATCATAATAGCCTTCTCCTCTGAGACCCACATACCCCTTTGAGAAGATACTACGCTGAGTGGGTTTTCGGGAGGCGCCCGAAAGGATCATCTCCTTAAGATTATTCTGATGAGTCTCTTGTTTGAGCGGAGCGAAGTTGATGACGTTTCCATCCCGATTCGCTGCCAAATTCACGTGGGTATCCATCACCGAAAGCATCTGCGAATAAAGCTCTGTTCTGCGGTAATAATCCAAATGCTCCACGGAGCGCACCACCGGATCAGCCTCCAATGCTACGCGATCTAAAGCGAGGGGAATATGAACATGTAAATGCTGTCGATCTCTCCCTAACGCTTTGGCTGCCGCGCGAGTATCTCGGGCCACTTGTGAGGCACTCTGAGGTGACCGCAAGTGAAGCTCCAATGATACGACATTGCCTGCATCACTGGGCCCTCCTAATTCGACATAAGGCTGAAAGTCCTTCAGTGGGGACTGGGGTGAGGCCTTCAGCTTCAATCCGATGATCTTCCGCTCCTCAAAAAAACGCTGCCCCTGAGTGATCTCATTGAGAATCGACTTCTGGGTTTCGTGACTTAAGGACTCCCAACGGACCTCTTGGGGAGTCTTGTCTGGAAAGCGTCTCTTGAACCACTCATCACCATAAAAACCCACCAACGAGCCCAACGTTCCATCCTCGGTCGTCAGATGCGGCCACACCAGATGGGCTCCAATTTCGAGCTCCGCACTTCGAGAAAGTCCAGGAACCGAAGGTTCCGCGAGTCGATCGAGTGCCTGAATCAGACAAACGCTCCCACGGGGGACATTAGGCTCTCGTCGCTCTCCCGCAAGTACCGGGAGAACAACCAGAAGGAAAAATCCGATTGATTGAAGGACTACCCTTACACTCGACCCCATTCTCACTTCGATCGGCAATAGAAGCGCCAAGCTTGAGCAAAGTCAGACAAAGGTCCGTGAGCCGATGGTCCGTTCAGTGACCTCCGCCCGCGTGCGCTCCTCCGAGATCAATATCCAAGAGCTGAACTTGGATCTTACGGGAGTGAGCATCCTCGAGGAATCCCGCCAAAGCGTCCTTAATATCTTGGTCAATATACTCCCCTGTACCCTGAATGATCACCTTGGCTTCATCATCGAGTTCATCCAGCTCACTCATCAATTGAGGCTTCAGCAGAAATGTTGCATCCCGACTAAAGCGCAGCCGAATGGTCCCATCGGCGTCGACCGTTTTGACCAAACTCCCTTGAGTATTCTGTCGCATCACGAAGATGAGGCCCGCTACAATCCCAATGATCACCCCTTTGAGGAGATCCAGTCCCAAAACCGCTGCAATCGTGATCGAAAATGGAAAAAACTGATTCCAGCCGAGCTTCAACTGACCCTTGAACAAAGCAGGCTTAGCCAAATTGAGCCCGACTTGAATCAAGACCGCAGCCAAACAGGCGAGCGGGATCTGATTGAGGAGACCCGCCAAAAACAAGACCGCGACCAAAAGCCAAACTCCGTGAGTTAGGGCGGAGAGGCGTTGTCTCTCTCCTGCTGCAAGGTTCGCTCCACTGCGGACAATCACGGCTGTAACTGGAAGCCCACCCAAAAGACCCGACATCGCATTGGCTGCACCTTGAGCAACAAGCTCACGATCCGGAGGACTGTGACGCTTGAGTGGATCCAAACGGTCGACAGCTTGAACCGAAAGCAGCGTCTCAATGCTTGCCACCACTGCGATGGTCAGTGCGGCAATCCAAACTTCAGCCGAGAGAATCACCGAGAAGTCCGGACGAGGAACAGACTGGATCAGGCCCTCTAGCCCCCCGAGCGGTACGCTCACAAATAGATCCTCAGAGAGCGCCAACGCTGGAATATCTCGAAAAACTGAAGCCAAAACGGACCCGACCACTACAACGACCAAAGCAGCTGGAAGAAACTGAAATCGGCCAAACGGGGTTTTTTTCCAGCCGTAGAGAATCCCAAGCGAAACTAAGGCAATCAACCCTGCCCCCAGATGGGCTCCGGACAAAACCTCCGTCAAACTCCCCGAAACCCCCACTGCAACAGGAATTTGCTTGATCACGATGATCACACCGATCGCTGCAAGCATCCCCTTAATCACGGCTGCGGGTACCAGAGCCGAGAACTTACCGGTTCGGAGCAAACCCAAGAGCATCTGCAAAAACCCCGATAAAATCACCGCAGTCAGAAAAGGTGCAATTCCACCTAAGCGCTGGACTTCAAAAAGCACAATCGAAGTCAGACCCGCTGCAGGTCTAGTGACCGAAAGGGGGAATCGACTCCAAACAGGAACAATAACCCCACCTACGATACCCGCAATCAGGCCAGAGATTGGAGGAACGCCACACGCAATCGCAATGCCCAAACAGAGAGGAAGTGCGATCAAGAAAACCACGGTCCCTGCAATGAGGTCGTTCCGTGGATAGGAAAACATGGATTGGGAGGGCATCAGATTGCTCCTTGCTTGGGATACGACGGAACTCTACACCCCATTCAGGGCAAAGTTCAACGCTGCTTTTCCAACGAAAGGGTAAACTCCATTCGCCGATTTCTCGCACGAGCATCTGGATTAGAACCAAAGCTCACGGGCGATGCAGACCCCCGACCCAGAGCCGAAATCCGCTCATCTCCAATGTAATTTTTTTCGATCAAATAATTCATCACGGACACCGCTCGGGCGGTCGAAAAATCATAGGCAACTTTTCGAGAGGCGCCCGGATTTTCATCGACGTGAGCCGCGACAGATACAAATCCTCGGTACCCCCGAATGATCTGCCCCAAACGAATCAAGTACTTCGACGCATCAGCTGAGAGAGTGTGCTCATTCGGGCGAAAGAAGAGAGACTCTGGCAAAGAAAACTTCAGATAATCGACTTGAACATCAAAGTTGAAACCTTGGTTTTCCATCTGTTCCTGGGCCAACTCAGCTAGCTCCTCGTGCTGAGTGCTCTGCTGTTGCTTAGGAGTTGGAACGGATGCTTGCACCAGATCGTCTGGCTGCAGACCCTCGAGTCCATTGAGAATACTCTCTCCCTCAGCGTTATTATCCCCCAAGGGTCGAATCACGTCCGAGCTTGGATCCCTTCCCTGACGGTAAGGAGTGTCGGGGTGATTGAAGTAATGCTCGATGGCTTTTTTAGTTTCATCGTCCGCACCCATCAACCACATCACCAAGAAAAAGCACATCATGGCGGTAACGAAGTCCGCATATGCGACTTTCCATGCGCCACCATGCCCTCCGCCGTGACCGCCGCCTTTTTTCTTTTTGATGACGATAATGGGTTTCTCAGCCATGGTTAGGCAGCCTTCCCGGCACCGCTGGTAGCCTTATCGACTTCTTCAAAGCTGGGACGAACAGAAGGAGGAATCGTCCGGCGAGCAAACTCCACACAGACCTTCGGCGAGCAGTCTTTCGCAAAAGCGAGCAGACACGCTTTGATGACAGTGAGCACTTTCCCCTCTTCGTTGATCTTCAAATCAATCTGAGCAGAGAGCGGCTGAAAAAATCCGTACGAAAGCAAAATCCCAAGAAACGTTCCGACCAGTGCGGCAGCCACTGAGTGACCGATGACTTCTTTACCCTGAGAAAGCTTACCCATGGTGATCACGACCCCAAGAACTGCGGCCACGATCCCCAGACCCGGCATCGCGTCTCCGACTCGAGTCACGATCGCTGGAACTTGCAGCTCCTCAGCATGAGCAGTTGCGATATCCGCATCCATGAGATCCTCAAGGTCATATGGATTCATAGCGGACGAGATCTGAACTTTGAGCGTATCCGTCAAAAAGTGAATCGCATGGTGGTTATGGAGCGGCTTGGGATAGCGCTTAAAGATCTCGGAACCTTCTGGATTTTCGACGTGGGGCTCGAGTGAGAGTGGGTTGGCCTTGGCGGTTTTGGTCAACTCAAACAAGAGCTTCAACCATTCGATATAATACTCCTTATTGACTTCTGATGGCTTAATCGTACCCAAGACCCGAGCAATAATGTCCTTAATGAGCTGCGGAGTTGCCGAAATCAAGAGCGACCCCAATGCAGCGCCCCCGATGATCAAAAGCTCAATCGGCTGCCAAAGGACGGCCATATGCCCCCCCTCCAGGGCAAAGCCACCAAACACTGCCACAATCACGACGATGGATCCTACAATGACGAGCATGGTCTTTTGACTCCAATCTCCTAGTAAACCTTTCGTCGAATGGTGAGTTGAAGTTTAAGGATTAATCACTGCAAGCGCCCCAAGTTCACAAAATTTCACAAGTACACGCGGACGCACTTAACACTGCGCGCACTCCGCACGTTTTACTCTGTCCCAACGGTTCTTAGTCCTGGGAGTCCTTTGGCATTCTGGACTGAGTGCTCGATCTTTCCGATTCAGCGGGGTCGAAATGATTCCCAGTGCCGATACTTCGCGGAAACTGCCTCTATCGCCTCCCAAAATCGTCGCCCGACGCAAGGTTTTCGGTTCTTTTCTAGCCAGAGGGAGGATTTCGCCGAGTCTTCAGTCATTTCGACCCCGCTGAATCGGAAAGTTGGGTCAAGCCACTGCATCTCTTTTGACACATCTTCCGCCCGTCAAAACTTTGATAACGTCAGAAGTGCGTGAAGAGATACAAGAACGCAAATGAACGACCCCTATGTCTGAGACTCGGACTCACGACCCTATTTTTGATGGTATCTAGCCCACTGCACGCTCAAGTCACCATTCTGTTTGAACATTCGGGCACGAAAGCTCGAGTCACCAAAGATGGGAACGATCGGATCGTCGCCGATCCTCGCATTCAAAAAATAGATCAGACGATCATTCCAGACGGAAGTCGCGACTGTCAGCACGAGTGTAACTATCAAAAGGCGCGGGAGCAGATGCTCCTTCAGCTTCATACGGAGCTACAGCAAGTTCGAACCGTTCTCGACAGCCCAGACTCAACTTCAGCAAAAGCTTTGATACAACCTTACTGTCTTCAAGGAGCGGACTGTCGGCAGCAATTCTTGCTCTTTAAAACTCATCGAATGGGCAAACTCAAGCAAGCCATCCTCGATGCTGACAATTCGATCCACTCGATCCAAGGAGCAAAAGGAACTTTTGCGGTCGAAGCGTCCGCAAAAACACCTTCGTCACAAGAGTTGCCAATGCTCCCGGTACTTCCCACATTGGAAGAACTTCAGAGTATCGAGAGCAAACGCAAGATCGTGAGCGGTGAGGAACGACGTTCCGCCATCAAGAAGTTTACCGAAGAAGTCCTCACCCCTCCCTCCGCGGACTGCAAAGACTTTGTCAAAACCAAACCTATGCCGGTTGATCCCAAAGACCCTGGGAAAGGAGGGATTTTTGTGGTCATCAAGGACGCCGGCGGAAAGCCCGTGATCGATCAAGAAGCCTGCGTTGCGGCAAAAAAACGATACGAATCTCTCACTCAGGCCATCGCTCCCAGTAAGGATCAAAAGGACAAACTTGCCAACCAATACGGCGAAGCTGTCCTCTCGCAAGAACACAATAATCCCCATCGTTTTAGCCTCGAAGAGAGCGACGAAAAATCAAAGGTAGATCGAGCGCAAATTGAGACCTACCTCCAAGCACGAAGTGCACTCACTGAAGTCGGAGAAGAAGCCATCAACGGTAAACAAAGCGGAAAAGTCGCAAAGTTTGGCAAAGAAAATGGGACCGATCAGAAAAAAGAAGACGCCAACCGAAAACTCTCCTCCTCTCCAGATCAAAAAGCTCGCGATATTACCTACGGCCCAAGCGATGACTACCTCAAGGAAGTTGATAAAATCATTCTCAGAGGTTCTGGATTGCAAGAGCCCGAAATCAAAATGAGCACCACCCCGTAGAACCAAAATCGCTTTCTTCAGGCTGCTTCAATCCATGAAGCAGGGGATTCCCGAAAGGCCTCCTTAATCACTTCTTGGATTTGCCCGAGAGGCATCAGGTGGAGCTCCTTTTCGAGGCTTCCTGCGACCATTTTTTCGAGGTGACTCCCCATGGCCGAGCGGAGTTCGCCCAGAAAGCGGCTCTCGGCGATGAGCATCACTTTCCGAAATCGATTCTCCACTCGGCCCTTCTCCAAACGAGCAACAAGATCACGCGCGAAATGACGCGCTAAGGTTCGCTTGGAGTCTGCGTTCTCACTGTACGCATGACTCACACGCGAAACACTTCCCATACTTCGCCCCGGTTGATCTGCATCCAACTCCGAGTTTTTGAGCCGCCCCTCGGGATGATCGATCTGCTCAATCAATGAGAAGGGCTTTTTTACGGGAAAGTTTCCCTCAAACAGCATCGCTCCTCCTCGGTGATCGATCAAAACCCAAATGGGGCGCTTCTTGGCTCGGAGCAATGAACTCAACTGCGTCGCTACGTTTCGAGTCATCATGCGAATTTGCGCTGCAAATCCGATGCGAGCTGGGGTAGCAGCTCACCTGTGAACACTGGGTTTTTTTCGGTCCTCCATCAAACCATCGACTGGATCGCTCTTGATAAACCTCCTGCGCTGCTCGTGCACCCCTCCCCTTTGAGCAGGCAAGAAGACTCAGCCCAGATGATCCTTGAGCGGCAATTAGGCTCGCGCCTGCTTGGAGTTCACCGCTTGGATCGCGCGACCTCAGGGGTCCTGATTTTTGCAAAACACGCGAGTTCCGCACAACAACTCAGTTCCGAGTTTCGAGATCGACAGGTAGTAAAGAAGTACTTGGCACTCGTCCGTGGGCATGTTCCTCTCTCGCCCGACTGGACTGTGATTGATCGACCGCTCACAAAACTCCTCAAAACAGGAGAAGAGTCCGAGAGGAAGCCCGCCTTGAGTTTTTACCGTTCATTACAAAACCTCACCTACCCCTATCCAGTGGGTCGCTATCCCGAGGCTCGCTATAGCCTTCTTGAAGTCAAAATCGAGACCGGCCTCACTCACCAGATTCGAAGACACTTAGCAGGCATCTCCCACCCGATTGTTGGAGACACGGCCTATGGAGATGGCCGCCACAATCAAGCGACCCGCGAACATTGGGGGATTCAACGACTCTTCCTCCACTCCACTCAACTGAGCTTCCCCCGTTTGGGAATCGACCTACACTCTCCGATGCCTGCAACCTGGGAACGAGTTCTGCAAGGAGCCCTCTCGGCTGAATGTTCAGCTTTCGCAAGTCATGCAACAGGACCCAGGGGGGGTAATGAGCACAATTGACAAAAATAGACTCACTGCGGCAAAGAGAATGCCTGTTCGCAACCAAACAAATTTGAGTTTACCTACTCCACCTCCTTTTCGGCCGGACCTCATGAGGTCCCCGCCCCAAGGAGATGGAATGAGGTCCTTGGAGAGGCGTGTTCCAGTGTTCACTTTTGCGAGTCCCCGCGTTCATTTTGATGAATTTACCCCAGAAGCCGCTGATCGCGCATGTTCCCGTCCCTTGAGTCGGGGATCTCGGATTGCGATTGCGACGCTGGCAGGACTCTTCCTGCTCTCCGGCTCAGGTTTCGTGGCTCCGACTCCCGTGGTTCGGGTCAATCGACTCTTTATTCAAGCGCAAGTCAGCTGTACCCCCGAAGGGCGTTTGCGACTTCCTCGCGAGTTTGACCTGCTCGCTGCGCTCCCCGGAAAGCGAACCAGCCGCCAGGACCACGAGAAACTCATTCGGTTCCAGATCCTCAAGAGTGAGACCACAGCTCTTTGGATCAACCGTCAGGATCTGGTTCTGATTGAAGGGGATGTCGAGACGGTCGCAAGAGAGAGAAACTCCGCTCAACGCGAGGGCACCCTTCCGAATCGGATAGAGTGGTCCATTGGCTCAGTGGATTGGAGCAAAGTCCATTGTCCCCAAACTGAGGTCGGGGGACGACTTCAAAAATTCAATGTGACCCTTCCTGTGGGGATGGACCCGAGCTACCGTCTCACTCTCGAACGCCGACTGGGATTCACGTGTCGGAGAACTTGGGGTTCAGGCCCACAAGATTCCCGCTGGGTAAGACCTTCGGCTGATGTGCTCTCCGTAGCTTTGATCAGCGCACCCCCAGGAATGAAAAAAGGCGCACCGCTTCGTCTGGAGTCTCAAAACGCTCGCGACTTTGAGTCGTGGAGTGCGTGTCGAGCCTCTGGAAGCTGAAGCTTCGCTTTAAAGAAGTTCAACATCCCCTTCGATCTCACGTTCCTGATTGAAGTCAGGCAACCTCAGATGTTCAAAGAGGCGCCCGAAGGAGACCATGACCCCCAGAGAACAGATGATACTCATGCCTTCTCCGTTGAGCTTCCAGATAAAACTAAACGGAGTCTTACGGAGAATACTGGGGGTCACCCCTCCTGCAGCAACGGCGAGCGGTAAGCCAATTCCCAAAAGTACCCCTTGATCCTGCAAGTACTTTTGCAGGCCACCCGAAATGAGGTTCGCCACTTCCTTCATGAAATCGAGACTCGATTGAGGAGTGACATGCGTGATGGGCACCCCTTTGGACATACTCGTGATCCCGCGGCCACTCACTTGATCAAGCGAGATCCGCAATGTCACCCGCAAGGTTTTGCCAGTTAGAACACAGTAGACTGAGTCGAGTTGCGAGACATCGGGTAAGTCCGGAAGTCCCTCGCCCGTGAAGTTCACATTTCGGGTCAACGTATTTGCTCTCGAAACAGAGAGCTCATAGGCCATGGCAGCAATGACTTCACGAAAATCTGCAGGGGACGGTCCAACATCAATCCCCGCTCCAGACTCTGCAAAAAGCGGGGTAGCCGCTTTGGCTAAATCCAAAGCATCCTGCTCAAATAATATCCCCGCCCCACGTCCGACAAATAGGACCACACCGATCAATTCTCCGCCCACATCATTGCGAATCCCGACCAGAGAGGTTTTCTCATCGATGACCACGTAAGCGTAGCGACTCTTACTGATCTGAGACATCTCCTCCATCGCAAAAAACATCATCGCTGTGACTTGAAACGTCGAAGGATCTGCCCCGGAGGGAGCATAGGCTGTCACCAGTCGAGCCCCTTCCTCTCGGTCTGCAAGCCAGATCGAGAGATCGATAAAGTCCCCTATTACATTGGACATGGATCGCATCATCTCTCCGAGATCTGGAAGAGCCTTCAGATCCGCTTTCGTAAACGGAGGACCACCCTGAACATTGAGGAGATTACGCGTGCTGTCGGACATTTTGATCTCTGAGGTCATATCCTCTAGGGTCAGGGATGCACGTCCGAAGTGCAACACTGATTCAGCTAAAAAAGACAGAATCCTATCAGTAGTTCTTCGTATCGATCGAGTGAGAACGAGCTAATGTCCTGAAAATTTCGCTGAGTCGATTTTTCCAGCCGCTCCATTGATGAGTCGTTGGATATTCACGGTAGTGGATCCGTAGATTTCCTTGTGAAACCAGTGAGTCTTTCACTGTGCGGTTCCACTGAACCATCTTGTCGCTCTCCCAGATCCCGACTTCCAAAAACAACTCTGGGACGACTTGGTCACTTTGCTGAGCGATCAAACCCAGCGTTTCCTGCGGACGATACCAAAACGACCCCGACTGAGACACAGCCTGATCAAACACACTCGGATTGCGAAGTGCGATGTGAAAAGTCACCAGTCCCCCAAGGGATGGTCCGATGAGCACCCGCCTCACGGCTGAATCATTGGCAAAGTACCTGGACTCCACGTGAGGAACCACCTGCCGAATCAAAAACTGTTCGTACTCAAGCGTCTCAGGAGTCAGGCCATACTCCGTCATCCGATTTTGCGGAGGCACAAAAACACCGGTATAAATCGGCATTTCAGGCATCTGAGACCAGTTGGCCAGAAGAGCTGCTGCCCCCGCCTGAGAGAGATAATCGCCACCGTCCTGAAAATAGACCACTACTTCCTGGCGATTCTTCTTGGACTGAAAGCGAGAGGATCGCCGCCAAGCCAGGGGGGGAGCAAGCACAACAAAACCCCGACTCCCCCGAGGGGTCTCCAGATTCACTCGCGATCGCTTCCACGCAAAGTTACCGGGCTTTAGCTCCAAAAGGGTGTCATCTCGAAAACCCGTATCCGAAATCAGGGAATTCACTCCCCCTCTTCCATCCGGGATCCGTTCCGATTGAGTCGGATCCACTGTCCAGTACTTCCCATCTACAAGGAATTTATACTGGATTGATCGAGCCCAGGGTCTAGGAAGCTCAAGCTCAAAGAACCGCTCGCCTGGGGTTTTCTTCAGCTGAAAACGCTCTGTGTCCCATCCCAAGAAGTCAGCCACCAGTGCGACCGATTGAACGGATTCAGGAGCTTGATAACGAAAGCGAATCGTCTCGGAGGCATCGGTCCAGAGCGCCGAAAACCCAGCGATCAAAACGAGTAAACTTCTGATTCCATCCGACATCCGCATCAGAATAGTTCCCAAGATAGAACGGGCGTCCACTGAGTCACAAGGGCAAACGCTGGCCCCCACCTCTGAGTAGAAGACTCATAAGCCCCCGCTCCCGCAATCATGCTCCACAGACTCCCTTCAAATTGATGTCTGACTGCGAACATAAAAAACTGGTTCTCAGTGAGAGACTCTTGCATCTTCTGTCGCGTCCAGAGAGCCAACAATTGATCTTGATCTGAAGCGCGATAGCCCGCGATCAGCTCAAGAGAGTTCAAGGTATCGCCGCCCAAACTCCCCGCGAGAGTGGAATTCTCTTCGGCAAAAGGTCTTTCACCCACTTGATCGGTGATTTGGTGAATCCGGTAAGAGGCCGTCAAAAAAACAGAACCATAGCCAATCACTGCCCGAGGCTGAATGTACCTTCCCGTCAGAAGTCCACTGCACTCAAATGTCTCGCAACTCAAAGTGTGGAGAGCAGAGATATTCCGATAACTGGCAGTCACTCCTGCGTTCACACCCAAGATCGGAATGGGATAAAGCCCCACCCTCGCCTCACCCGAGGAAGTCAAGCCCGAGGTCTGAACGCGAGCGGCTGGACGAATTAACCCGTACCCTAAGGCACCCCCGTCCTTTGCGTCTCCCCAAAGCGTCTGATTCCACCCCCCTTGGACATTGAAGGCTGCCCCAAAAGGCAGGGAACGAGCTCCGAACCCGGCCGAGTAATCCCAGCCCCCTGCAGGCAGAGCATGAGCCTCAAGTGCGCCCACCTGACTCAACGCACCTACAAGAGGGAAGATCCATGCAAGAGCAGATCTCAGTTTTTTTCGACTCTTCACCCCGAAGTTCATCATGATTCCCTCATTCACACCCAAAACCGGACTGAATGCACGTCCGAAAAACACGAGCGTCAAAATTATCCCACTAATTCCCCACCGATCTCCCGGTGACGAATTCGGAACCTGCGATCTCATGCCTTTCCTTCGGCCAATAATCTCCCTACACTTTTGAGTATGTCAGTCCCACGCCCGATGATTCTGCACCGCTGGACCCCCGAAAAAATGGTGGAGATGCCCCTCCCCCCTTATCTCTCTCTCGAAAAACTCATTCGACCGCAGCACCTTCGCTCGCGCCTCTTTGAGTCGGCCGAGTTTTTGAAGAACGGACAAGACGCTTGTCAATCTCTGGGCATCTCTTGGAGGAAAGGTTTTTTTTTCTTTGGTCCAGCCGGAAGCGGAAAGAGTGCAGCCACACAAGCCTTAGCCCTCCAACTGGGTTGGAAACTCATCACGATCCCAGGACATGAGATCCTGAGCCCACTTCAACTCGAGCACGCTCTTGCCGAAACTTGCGCGACCCAACAGGGGC
>Ga0169931_10004339_pt1 | contig 22086 bp, 13 predicted proteins | sample Kivu_15m_20L_FD_129675 | JGI IMG/M metagenome (GOLD analysis project Ga0169931, IMG submission 129675) | Freshwater microbial communities from Lake Kivu, Western Province, Rwanda to study Microbial Dark Matter (Phase II) - Kivu_15m_20L... | ecosystem: Environmental > Aquatic > Freshwater > Lake...
CTGCTTTTCGCAGTCCTGCCTGCCCTTTTCATCCGCGGTTTCTCTGCCGTTGATACCGCCTACGACTTTACTTCCGGGCTTGTACACTGGGCAGCTGTCGTCCATACGCGGATCGTGGCCATTGGTGTGGGCGTTGGTGCTGTTTCGGCGATGATCTGGTTACTGGGGATTGGACGGCGAAATGTTCCGCGGCCGTCGATCTCGCTGCTGCTCGGATTGGTCTCCGCGGCCGCAGGCACTTTTCAGTCGACTGACGCGGCAACACGGTATGCGCGGCAGCAGATCATCGACCGTGAAGAGCTGTTTCAGCATACGCGTTGGGTGTTGTGGGATTCAGCATTTCATTGGCCTGATGGTCAGGCCGCCATCGAACTGAAGCATCCTCCACACCGACCAACACGCGAACAGATGCAGCTGGAACTGCAGACGCTTAAACAGGCTGGTTTCACTGGCCTGTATGTCTACGGCGATCCGCAACCTGAAATGCTCAGGGTGGCCAGTACCTTCGGTTTTCAGATTATCCAGGGGATCACCGTGCATGACCCTCGCAACCTGAAGAATGAAGCGACACAGGACGAAATCGCAAGGGCGATTGCCGCGAGCGAATTTGTCGATGCGTTTGTGCTGGGACATCTGAGCGCCGCGGATGTCGATATGAACGGGCTGCAGGAGGAGCTGGCTAAGCTGCGACAGCGTTCGGGCAAGCCGGTCACCACTAATTTTCTCCTCAGCGACTATCTCAATGCTCGTGGGATCACCAGCTCGGGACGCAGGCTTATCGAGCTTTCCGATTTCATGATTTCGGATTTACCCCGCCCATACAGTCACGACCCTGCTGGTGGCTCACCCGATGAAGCCGCCACCGCCGTGGCAGCATCACTCGACGAACTGAGGGATGCAGGTGTCCCCACACTGCTCTCTTTGGTTGGCTACCCAAGCGAGGGCGGGGAGGGCTTCACGGAAGAGGACCAGCGGAGATTTGTCGAGAAGGTGCTTGCAGTCAAGCGCGGCAGGGGCATTGGAATGGCCTTCACAAACGCCTTTGACCTTCCCTGGAAGCAGGCACTCAGCAAGGTCTCGCCGTACACCAAACTCTGCGATGGCCACCTCGGCTTCTTCCGCACCGAACTCTCTGAGGACGAGTCCACAGCCACGTTCATTCCCAAACCAGCTCTTGAAGAATACAGGAAAAGCCTGAAATAACCTTACGAGACTTTTTGCAGGAGACTGTCCATGTCCGCCGCATCAAAATGGCTCCAGAAACTCGTCAATCAGCTTCCCGAACGTCTGCGGCGGCCGCGTCCGACAGCTCGCCGTCGCCGCCGCCGACAGTACACGGAGGACCTGGAGAGTCGCCAGTTGCTCACGGTCCACGCAGTCCCCTCCGCCACCTTCCTCACCATCGAGGCAGCTCTGTCCAGCCCAGCTGTGGTGGATGGCGACGTGGTTGAGCTGGCTGAGGGTGAGTACATCGTGAATCTCACGGTCACCAGAAACATCAGTATCCGCGGAGCCGGAATGGGGGCAACCATTCTGAAGGGTGACCCTGCAGCCATGCTTCCGGTGCTTCGTGTGAATGGTGTCACTACCGCTGCCTTCGAAGACATGACTCTGACAGACGGCAAGCAGGGGGGAATCGAGGTCATCAATTCGGCTGCCACCTTTCGCAATCTGGATGTTGTCAATAACATCCGGCAAACTGCTGGCTCAGGCATCCGAGTCACCGGAAATTCCTCGCCTCTGTTTCTCGAAAACAAAATCCGCGGCAATGTCCATTACACCGGACAAGGCTTCAGCGGGGGATTCGGTGCGATCCATGATGAAAGCACAGGGTCATCAATCTACATCGGCAATGAAGTCGCGTTTAATGATTCCTGGAATACCGGTTCCATCGTCATCACCGCCGGTTCACCGCTGATTCACGATAATTATATCCACGACAATTTCGGTGACTTCAGCGGTGGCATCATTGTGTTCGGTGGCACTTCACGAATTGAGCACAACACTATTGTCAACAATCGCGTTGACTTCCGCCCGGATCATGCCGGTGGAATCGATGTCATTAACGGCTCAGCCACAATCCGCTTCAACACGATTGATGGCAACGATGGAGCCGGAATCGCGATCCGCACGGGTACTGCCGCTGTCGTCGAAGGAAACATCGTCACCAGCAATAAGGGCACCGGAATTATCTCCAGCGGAAACAGCACATTTTACTTCAACAATGTGTTTGGCCACCAGCCGAACTACGCCGGTTCCACGGCGACCCCGGACCCCGGGTCTCTTGAAGAGAATCCCCGTCTTCAATCTGACTACCGGCTCTCTGCCGACTCACCACTCATCGACAGAGGCCCCCCCGCCGCCCGCGACATCGACGGCGGCCCCGCGGACATCGGAGCTTCTGGGGGTCGCGGACTATCAAACTCCGAAACTTACAGCGTCACCACGGTCATTGCCGAACGGAACGTGGAGCATCGGCTCTACCGCAACGGCTCCCACTTTGCCAGCCTCATCGCGACCGACGCAGTCCTCGACTACCACCAGACATTTATCGATTCCGATGGAAAAACGAAGTATGCAAAGCACGGTTTGATCTTTCGCCCCAGACCCGACGTGAATCTTCCTGATACCTGGGGCCTCAGCGAATATCTCAATTCGTTTCTGGCCGGTGGTGATGCCGAGGCAGGCCGTTTTCAGAACATCGTCGCGACGAAAGCCGGTATTTTTTTTCGCGCAGCAGGTGAAGTCATCAGGGATGCTGTCCGCACCAGCGCTGGTGTCTGGTCAGCATTTCGGAACGTGACCTTTGACCCTGATCAATATGTCGTGAAGTCATCCGGCACCCACGAGGTTCGTCTCAACAACTGGGCCGGCACGCAATCAGGCGACCTGAACATCAACCGCATCGCCTCAAATAAACTCGTGAATGTTCCATTAACGAATGGAGGAAGCGGAAACACAGGTGACACACACTCCGTGAAGATCGCTCGAGCACCAGCTGATGGTTTGCCAGAGGAAACGTGGTACCCGGAGAACGGAAATAAATACTTCCCAGAAAAAACGACGGCTGTCAGCGTCGATATGATTGGCATGACAAACTCCGTCGATACCAGACGGATGGGACAACAGCCCATCAATGTTGTACGAAAGCCCGGTTATCAACTGCTGGTGGAAAATCGCGATGCCAGCAGCATTTTAACGCTCTACACTGGCTACAATGAAAGCGATGCACGGGACCCCTATGCTGACAATATCGGCGTAAGCGCTCTGGTGACTTCCGCGAACGCCGGGCAACAGAACACGTTCCGATTTAACGTCGCCTCAAACGCCATCATCCCCCTGACACCACTCGTGGACAACGGCATCGAAACCGCCGAAGACACGTCTTCCGCCCCGATCAGAATTCAACTCGCCGGAGATGACGGGAGTCTTGCGCCCTGGTTCAGAATCGATAACGTGACCGGTGGGCTTCTGCTGAAGCCTAATGGAGTCCCCATTGCTGATGGTTTTTTTATCACGTACGCTGAAGGTCTTCAGGGACTGCTCTTCCACCCCCACCCAAACTCCAACCAGCAAGGCTCATTTACCGTCGAATCTTCAAGGGATGGCAGAACGGCTGCACCGCGCAGTGGCCGGGCTGATACCACGATTCGTGTTCGGGCCGTTGCGGACATGCCCGAGGTTGCAGACAGACTCGCAGTCCCAGAACTCCTCTCTGCACCCATCACCATTCGTCGAAACAGCGTGGATGGCGACGAGGTCACTCACATGCGGATTGACGACATAGCCGGTGGCTCGCTGTTTCATCCTGATGGGGTGACACCGATCCGCAATGGAACCTGGCTCACCGTCAGCGACGCTGCTGCGGGTGTGCGATTCCTGCTCACTCAAGGCACAGCAGTCGGCCGCTTCAATGTCACTCCGTCCATCGACGGCACCACTGTGGATGCCCTCAGCAGCAAAGCGACCTGTCAGATATTCGCAGACGTCGCGCCGACAATCACCAGCCCTGCATCTGTTACTCCCAGCCTGAACCCAACATTCAGCTGGACCAGTAATGTGAATGCATTCGCCTACGAAATCTGGATCGACAAGGCTGGAACTAAGAGTCCTCTCCTGAGAACTATCGTTTGGGGAACCAACACCTGGACTCCCGACGCTCAAACTACTGGCATCGGTCGCTTCAGCTTCTGGGTGCGTTACCGTCGAGGAAACCTGGCTTCGAGATGGTCACCGAGGTACTCGGTTCAAATCAACACCCCTGTCACGCCTGCTGCAATGTCTGCTGTTCAAACAACGTCCACGCCAACCATCTCCTGGCCATCACTGCCAGGGGCGGTGAGATATGAAGTCTGGGTGGACAGCGGCACCACTTCAAAGGTTTACAGCAACCAGAACATCACGAGCAACTCGATCACTCTGCCACCTCTATCCATGGCAGCCTTCAAACTGTGGATCCGAGCCTTCGATTCGACAGGGACCGCCGCCAGATGGTCAGCGATGACGAGTTTTCAGATCCTGCTGCCCGTCAGCGTACCGCCGGCCCCGACAGCGACCTTTGATCGAACTCCCGAATTTCGCTGGACGGCCGTTTCAGGCGCGGTCAGCTACAATCTGCAAATCCGCGATGCCAACTCAGGTGCCGTCATACTGAACTCAAATGTCAACGGTCTTAGTTTCAGCCCATCACAGGATCTCAGCAAGGGACTCTATCGGTGGCAGGTCCTTGCCGTTTCCAGCACCGGTGCCCGCAGCCAGTCCGCCACCACTCAGGAACTGTTCGTTGGCGGCCGTTCCAGCATTCTGGCACCAGTCGCGGCAAGCGCAGAAAACCCGCCAAACATTGTCTGGGCGGCTGTCGAACAGGCAGTACGGTACCAGGTGTTTGTTTCGCGGCTGGATGTCGTGATCCCCGGGCTGATCAATGTGTCACTGCTGTCACCACTCACCAGCTTCAAACCAGTCGCGGCGCTTCCGAAAGGAACCTACCGCGTCTGGGTACAAGCCTTCAGTGCTGTTGATGCAGGACCGTGGAGCCTTCCCCAGACGTTTGTGGTGTAAACAGCCGACGTTTTTATTCACCCTGTCCCAGCGAATACGCCTTCTGACCGTCAAAGCTCACAAGGTGCTCGGTCTTGATGAAATCAAGACCGGCATTTGACACCGCAGTCAGCAGGGCGATCACCTGATCATGAGTCATTTGGCCGCTGTCGGCAAGGACGCGACAGCGCCAATGATCAGTGCAGAATGTTTCCTTGAATCCATCCGGATAAACCTTGACTCCACGATTACTGATCATCTTCAGCTTCGTTCCCGGTACACCGGCAATCGCTCTTTCGAACTGCTGACCCAGCACGTCGGGGCTGCGATCAGCGTCGTCCCAGTGCAGAAAGATGTCCACACCCAGCAGCTGCTTACTCGACCTGGGACGGCGAATCGCTTTTCCCGCAAGGCTTTCGGTGGTGTTGTACCGGACGGAACGCAGCTTCTGTGGAGACTGGCCAAGCCGGGCGATCACAGCATCAGCAAATTCGCGAGTACCCACCTTTTGAGTACTCACGCCCTCCTGATAGACGTCGTACGTATGAATCCCGTCTTCAATCGTCCGCAGCCAAGCGTTGTGCACCCTCTCGGCAACCTGAGGCTGTCCGATATGGTTGAGCATCAGTACTCCGCCCAGCAGCAGACCTGATGGATTGGCGACGTTCTGACCAGCACGGCGCGGAGCTGATCCGTGGATCGCCTCGAACATCGCTGCGTGCTCGCCAATGTTGCTGGATCCTGCGAGGCCCACCGAACCTGCGATCTGAGCAGCCACATCGCTGAGGATGTCGCCGTAGAGGTTGGGCATCACGATCACATCAAATGCTTCCGGACTGTCAGCAAGCTTCGCTGCACCAATATCGACGATCCAGTGCTCCTTCTCGATCTGCGGATACTCAGCCCCAATCTCGTCAAACACGCGATGAAACAGCCCGTCGGTGAGCTTCATGATGTTGTCCTTCGTGAAACACGTCACCTTTCTGCGATTGTTCTGCAGCGCGTATTCAAAAGCATAGCGCACAATCTTCTCGCAGCCAGGGCGCGAAATCACCTTCAGGCACTGAACAACTTCGTCCGTCTGCTGATGCTCAATCCCCGCGTAAAGGTCCTCTTCATTCTCACGGACTATCACCACGTCCATCACCGGATGCTTCGTATCCACAAACGGATGATAGCTCACGCAGGGACGAATGTTGGCGTAGAGACCCAGGGCCTTGCGAGTCGTCACGTTGAGAGATTTCACACCGCCACCCTGCGGCGTCGTGATCGGAGCCTTAAAGAACACTTTCGTGCGCCGCAGCGAATCCCAGCTGGATGGATCGATTCCCGCGCTGTTGCCCCGCGAGTAGACCTTCTCACCAATTTCAATCTCTTCAATCGCCAGCTGTGCCCCGGCCGCCAGAAGAATGCGGAGCGACGCGTCCATTATCTCGGGACCAATTCCGTCGCCACGTGCAACTGTGATCGGGACTTGAATGGACGAGCCGGCATTTGACATTTGGAAAAAACTCCCTGCAAGTGTCTGTTGTGGGAACGGTACATGCAAATATACGAAACAAAGTTCGTATGACCGTTCTACACGTATGCTTCCGCATGTCAAGCAGGCTGAAACAGCAATCGACCGCCGCAATGAATTGTCGCGCGCGTTTCAGAGCCGATAATACTGAGTTTTGTGGTGCAATCGCATTTTTCGATGCCCTCAATCGGATTTGACAACGGGGCGTTCTGCGGGACGGGGCGGCGATCGCTTCAATGGGCTGGCGGCGTCCGCCGACGGGGTCCGTTCAAAAGCGTGCCCAGCCACGTGTAACGCACTGCATACCGATAGACAATAAGCAGCAGTCCTGTGCAGGTCAGGCAGGCAAAACCAAACTTCAACCACGGCGAAAACGCAAACTCCCGCAGCGGTGCCTGAATCACGAACAGCAGCGGCAGATGCGTGAGATACAGCCAGTAAGAAGCATCCGACATCCAGCGCACTGAGACACTGGGACGCCCAAGAAAGCGTCGCGCCACTCCCAGACAGCCAAAACTCATCATCCATGCATACGCCGCCTGAAGTGATGAGGCAGCCAGCCTTGAATCCTCAAACTTGAAATTCAGCACAAACAACACAGCAGCGAAAGGCAGGGAGAGCCACCAGAATCGTCCGGTTTTTCCATCCCGATCGTCCGCAATGAAGTACAGACAACCAAAGAGAAAGAACACGCTGTAGTACAACAGTACCTGCGGCTGTGGAAGCAGACCAGTCGATGTATCGGGCCCGAAGGATGGTCCAAAAAGCCCCATCAGAGTCATCATCGCCACGGAAGGAAACAGAAACATCACTTTCAGGGGCGAGACAGTCAGCAGTGCCGCTGACGTGACGGGCGATATTCCCAGTATTCGTGGCAGCCACCTGCAGGGTTCAATCAACAGAGCAAAGCCAACAACCAGCCAGCACAGAAACCAAAGGAACCAGAGGTGATCAAACACGGGACTCAAAAACAGGTGAAATGGCGCCTGCCCCGATCGTGACAGTGAAGGAACCTGCCAGCGCGAATCCGTAATGAATGCCCTGCTGGTATTGCGAATCTGAGTTATCAGGTCGGTTGCTTCCACCGGAGCAATTGCTGGCAGTGGAGGCAGCATCGCAAGGCATTCCTCACGGCCGCGCACCACGTCTTCAGGGACTCGCGGCGGAAGCCGGAGCAAACCCCAGACAAAAGCTGTCGCGGCCCCATCCACCGTCCCCGACTGCGCAGGAACCTGACCGCCAAAGTTTTTCGCAACCGGATCCGCCCCATGCTCCAGCAACAACCGCAGTACCGCTGGCTGACCAGTAAAGACAGCGCCGTGCACCGCTGTAGACCCGTCGCCGTTACGCCCATTCAGGTCTGCACCGGCCGCCAGCAGTAACCGCACCGCTTCCGCGTTGCCATGCATCGATGCCCACGCCAGCGGCTGCACCTTCATTTCGACATCCGGCTGATTCACCGCAGCGGGGTCCTGAGCGATCAGCTGTTCGAGTGCACTGATGCGGGCCTCGCGGATTGCCTCCGTCAGCGTCGTGATCACAGATGGCTCTGCAGGCACGGGCGCAGACAAGGGTTCCGCCGCAGGAGCCACCCGACGCGTGATCCATGACATCAGTGGCAGAATGGTAACCCCTGCCAGCAGACACGGGACAAATATCCGGAGAGCCCGCTGTCGCAGCAGCGAAGCCAGTCCTTTTTGCCTCCAGATCATCGCCGTGAAAAAACCACTGATCAGGAAAAACAGCGGCATTCGAAATCCGTGAATCACCGCAAACAGCAGGCTGAAACTTTCGCTGGTCTGCGAATCCTGCAGCGCCCACGGGAAAAACGGCGCGTACGGGATCGCTGCGTGGAGCGCGATGCCAAGCAGCATCGCGGCTGCCCGAAGAGCATCCAGATCATGACGACGCTCCATAGACCCACCGGACGTTGTCGCAGACATCAATTGACTTTCAAGGGAGATCCAATCGACTCAGGCTGGTGTGCCGCGTTCCTGCAGAAACCGCCGAACCTCCCGCAGCCAGCAGGAAGTGAACAGGTAAATACCCCTGTGTAACTCTTTCTGAACAATTCCCATTGCGTGGAGTCTAACGGACCTGACGATTAACCGGACCGATCTTCATTCTAAATTCACGCCAAATTCATCGGATTTACCTATGTTGTCTCATCCGAGTCGTCTGGTTGGATTTTTGCTTGCTTTGGCCTGCAATTCTGTTCTCGAAGCCGACGACCTCAATTCCCTGCAGGGTCGGCTGGAACAGATTGAAGCGGACAACCGGCAACTGCGCGAAGAACTGGCGGACCTTCAGGCGCGTGAAAGCCTCCTGGCCACTCCGGTGGTGTCGGCCCGGGAACACTCCGTGGCCACACCTGCTGGCCCCGCTCCGGCGACAGAGGATCCCAGGGCGTTTTCAGCGAAATGGAACAACGGTTTCGAGGCTGTGTCGAAGGATAAACGGTTCAAGTTTCACCTGGGTGGTCGGGTGCAGTTCGACAGTGTGTTTCTGTCAGACAATCCCGAGGCATTTGCCGGCACAGGCATTTTTACGGATCAGGACGCAATTGGATTTCGCCGAGCACGTCTGCGGGCTGACGGGACGATGTACGACGTCATCGACTGGTGTGCGGAATTTGACTTTGTGAATTCCGTCAACGACAACCTCCCATCTCCGCCCTCCGAATCGACGGTGATCGGCGTACCGGCACCAACGGATTTGTGGGTGACATTTCGAGAAGTACCGGTGGTCGGGAACGTTCGGGTAGGCGATGTGAAGGAGCCAATCGGTTTCGAACATCTGACCAGCAGTCGCTATCTGAACTTCATGGAACGCTCCTATAACCAGGATCTCTTCTACGGCGCCTTCAACAACGGCTTCACGCCGGGAATCGTCGTGTTCGACACCTGGGCAGATGAGCTTGGGACGTGGTCCACCGGGTTTTTCAAGAACAACACCAATGTGTTTGGTTATGGAGTTGGTGAGGGGGAGTATGCATGGACAAGTCGCATCACTGCATTGCTGTGGTATGAAGACGAAGGTCGTTACCTGACACATGTCGGCGTCTCAGGAAGTCTTCGGGATCCCAACAACGGGCTGGCCCAGTACCGCGCCTGAGGATCGCTCAGGAATGGTCTTGGGGGAGTGAACCCGACGCTGGCCACAACAGGACAATTCAGCACCACGGACGTTCAATACGGTGGGCTTGAATTCGTTCATCAGATGGACTCACTGCTGATACAGGCGGAGTATACCGGAGCATGGAACCGCAATGCTGTGGGTAATGGTGTAACAGCACAGGCATCTGCTGAACTGGGCGACGTCTGCTTCTACGGCTGGTATGCAGAGGCCTTGTATTTTCTGACGGGCGAGCACCGGGAGTATGAAAAGAAGACAGGGGCCTTTGGACGCGTGTCACCACATGAAAACTTCGGCGAGTCGGGGGCGCTGGGTGGCTTCCAGCTCGGGGCTCGCTACAACCAACTGTGCCTCGTCGATTCCGGCTTAAACGGAGGCAGACTCCACGACATCACAATCGGTCTCAACTGGTTTCTCAATCCCAATATGAAAATTCAAAGCAACTACACACACACAATTCGCGACACCGTGTTTACTCCAGGCGGCAGCAGCTACGATGGCTTCGGCATGCGACTGGCGTGGGACTTCTAGACACCCAACGACCTTCAGCGGACAGGTGGACGCCATGCGGTTGACATTGCGAGCGGTTGGGCGGAAGCCCCCGGCTGCGTTTCGCACCGAAGGTGCCCGCCCTGGCGAAGGCGCTGGTGCGACGTTGACAGGGCCCTTTCGCCCGCAGGCGGACGCCAGGCGGCTGACAAACGCCTGAGCGGTTGGGCGGAAGCCCCCGGCTGCGTTTCGCACCAAAGGTGCCCGCCCTGGCGAAGGCGCTGGTGCGACGTTGGCAAGGCCCTTTCGCCCGCAGGCTGCCGCCAGGCGGCTCTTATAATGGTTTCCAGTGTCGTGAGGCGGTACGAATCAGGATATTCTCACCGCCGTCTGTCTGACTGCCTTTCGGTCGCAACGTGACTGTAACACATTTCCTCACGCAGCGAAGATTCCTGCTTCGGGCATTCGAGAATCGTGGCGTTGAAGGGTTTGCCCGTTTGGACCGGCTGCGAGACTTCCGGCCAGCCGAGTGCGGCAGCGGCGGCGGTGGTAACCATGGCAAGCACTTTCAGGGGATCGATGGACGGATGATGCTGCAGCACGTGCTGCAGCTCATTCCAAACCCCAAGGTCCGGATTTGACGCTCGGCTATCGGTTCCCAGCACCACGCGGACGCCCGCCGCAAGCATTTCCTGAAGCGGATATGACGGGTGTCCGAACCAGTGGTGTGTGCGGGGGCAGTAGACCACAGTAATCGTCGGATGCTGCCGCAGGTAATCCCACTCGCCACGTCCAAACCAGTTACCGTGAATTGCGAGGGCGTGTGGTGCAAGCAGAAGTTGTTCAAGGTAATCGGTGAGGCATCGACCACCACGAAAGATGTCTGCATCGAACAGGTCGAGAGACTTCAGGAATTCCGCAAACGGCCCGGTTCCGTGTTCGAGCAGCTGCTGTTCTTCCCGTGTTTCACCGAGGTGCATCGCGAGAGGCAGTTTCTCCTGCCGCGCGGTGGTGGCCAGCAGATACAGAAAATCCGGATGCACAGAATACGGCGCATGTGGACTGATACCCACGCGCCCTCCCGCTGCCTCAATCTCCGGTCGCAGCTTCAGGAATCTATCGAGCATCAGCAGCTGCTGTGCGCATCTTGAAACTCGCAGTCCGATCACTTCACGAAAGATCAAAGACTTCGTTTTCCCGGCATAGACCGGGACTGGATCCGACGTGGCGATTTCGCCAACCAACTGCACTCCACTGTCTGCAGACTCTTCTAAACCAGCATCGATTGCGATCTGCACCGCGTTTGCGGCGACTCCGAAGTCGTTTCTCCAGCGGATCACGCTGCGTATCCAGTCAGGAAACGGCGTGGGTGGCAGCAGTGGCTGACTGAGGGTAGAGAATTCGAGATGCGTGTGCGCATTTGCCAGCGGTGGCACAACCATCAGCGGCAATACATCGCCGTCTTCGACTCGCGCCGGCCGAATGTCAACCAGCACATTATCCTCGATCACCAGCCGACAATTTTTTTGTGGCTGCTGGTCGGGATTCAGCAGCCAGCGGACACACAGCGTACGGCGTTCCATATTCCAGAGCCTCCGGATATTCAGGCTGCCCGGCGCCGGTCGCCGGAACCATCGATGGGTGCTGATGGACCTGGTGCCTCGTGTCCACGCAGCCGTCGCCAGCCGGACTCAAGGCCCCGCAGCGATGGCAGCAGCAGTAGTCCGCGACGATGTCGGATTACAGCCACAATCACGATATTCCAGAGCACTCGTCCGGCGAAATAGCCCAGCGCGGCGCCCTGTACCGATGCAAGACGGCCAAAGCCGAAAATCAACAGCATCTGCAGCGGAACCAGAGTGACCAGGAGCCGCGAATACGATCGCTCCAGCCCCAGAGTCTGCATCACGGAGAATGTGGGTCCGGTGGCACAGTCGGCCAGCAGGGCAAGCAGCAGCGCGGGAAGCAGTGTGGGAACGGGTGCGTAGCGCGAATCCAGTAACAGCGGGATCAACGGTGCTGTGAGCAGAATCAGAACGCTCAGGAACGCCGCGATGAGCAGGCTCACCGTTGCTGCATTCTCGGCCAGACGCTGCTGGCCACTCGTGTCGCCCACCCGATACATCCGCGCCAGCGGTGGAATCAGACTCAGGCTCAGCATTCCCAGAGGAATTGCCGGAATCCCGGTGATCAGCAGCGCGTATGAAAAATGAGCAATCTCCTCGAATCCGCAACAGGTGGCCACGACCAGCGGAGTGATACGCTGGCAGAGCATTGGGCCGACGGCCATAGGCACAAACCGCAGACCCTCTGCTGCCCGCACAGACAAGTCACCGGAAACCGCAGCCCTGCCTCTGTATGCCAGCAAATACAACTCCCCCAGGCTGCTTCGAACTAATGTCCACATCCACACGGCCACAGACAGCAGGGAAAAGATCACTGCAGCACCGGTGGCCGTAACGGGCAACTGCAGAGACTGCAGAGCTCCAAAAACACAAATCGTGCCCGCGGGAATCAGTACCTGTTCGGGAAGTACAGCCAAACGCGTCCCAAGCAAGGGGATCGCCACCCACTGTCTCAGCCACGTCAGTGTCAGCGGTATCAGCAGCAGCGAAGCCAGCAGCAATGCCTCAGACCAGTCATTCCGCCCCCACAGCCGACAGATGCCCCCGGCAAGCAATCCGAAAACCAGCAGCAGGCTGCCGAAACGCAGAGCAGACGCGTGAGCGATGGCCAGTTCCGCCGCACGTTCGCCATTGTCCGACAGCACTGATAACTGACGCACCAGCACACGATCCATGCCCAGCGGTGCAAGGGCCGCAAGGAGCATCGCCAGAGATAATCCGGCACTCCATCCACCAAACTCCGCCGGTCCCAGCACTCGTGCAGTGACGGTTGTCGAGAGAAATGCAAGCAGCACTCCCAGCACGCGCACCGCCAGCGTCCAGACCATTTCCGAACGCCATGCTGCCAGAATCGCACGCTCAACCACAAACGCGCCCCGTTTCTGCTCAGGCTGCCCGTCTCACCCCCGGAATCGTCAGCGGAAGCACCGCCGGCTGACGCTTCCATGGAGCAAACAGCTCGTGCCGTTCACAATACTCCCGCAGCTCACCGCACGACATCGCGTTCTCCGGGGAACTCACATACGCATCCGTCACTTCCCGGGAAACCAGATCTTCATAGTCGTACGCGATCTCTTCGTACACACTGCGAAACGCCGGCAGAACAGCAAACATCTCCGACAACTCCACCGTCCGCCGCGTTTCCTCATCACTCATCAGCTCTTCATACAACTTCTCTCCCGGCTTTGCACCAATTTCGGTCAGAGGAATCTGGCCGGGCCGATAGCCGGCATCCGCAGCCAGCTCGTCAATCATCACTCGAGCCAGATCCGCTATGCGAATCACCGGCATTTTCGTCACAAAGACCTCACCACCACGCGCCTTTTCGGCTGCAGACAGCACCAGTCTGCAGCTGTCCTCCAGCGTCATAATGAATCGCGTCATCCGCGAATCAGTGAGCGTCACTGGTCCACCCTGCTCAATCTGCCGCGCGAAGATCGGAATCACTGATCCTCTTGAACCCAGTACATTTCCAAATCGAGTGGAACTGAAGATCGTTCGCCGCTGCATCTTCAGACTGTTCGCCGCCGTGATCAGGCGTTCTCCCATCAGCTTTGACGTCCCCATCACGTTGGTTGGGTTCACAGCCTTGTCTGAACTGGTGAAAATCACGCGTTCCACATCGTTGTTGAGCGCTGCTTCTATGACGTTCCGCACACCAAGGATATTCGTCTGCACCGCATCAAACGGCGCTCGCTCACAAAGAATCACATGCTTCAGCGCAGCAGTGTGCAGTACAATATCCACACCGGAAAACATCCGGTTCAGCTTGTCCGCATCACGCACATCCCCAAGCTGACAGAGGCTGGCTGTGCCATGCTGCGGATTTCGTCGCCGATAATCCTGCAGCTCCTGCTCCAGAAAAAACACCTCCGATTCATTTGTGTCCACCACACGAATTTCACGAGGTCCCAGTTCCAGCAATTGTCGCACCAGCTCGCGACCGACCGTGCCACAGCCGCCCGTCACCAGAACTGTCTTACCATTGAAAAAACCCGTCATCGTTCACTCCCTCACCTTGAAAACATCCAGACTTCGCCCTCAGGCCACTCGCTGCCGATACAACGCCGGGTCGATCATCCGCAGCATGGCGTCCACACTCAGCCCGCCGCCCAGATGTCGTGAGATCCGGCCAATCACCAGCGCCGGGTCCGACAGCAGCTCGTTGTAACTCACATTCATCAGCTGCAGATGCTGCTGAGCCGGGATCCATTCATAGAACTTTCGCAGCTCCCGCTCGAATAACGCCTTCATCATGGAATCGGAAATTTCCGTGGTGATACCTTTGCGTTCGAGCATCGCCTTCTGCGATCGCAGAATCTCGTCCGTGTTCCGCCGCATGAAAATCACGCGATAGTCCCGATCCGCCGGAAGATGCTGCAGCAGGCTGTAAACCATCTTTACCGAATGCCCATCAGCCCGTTCGACCCATGCAGCGTTCTGCTCGAGACTCTTCACGTCCTCAAATTCATAATACCCGTTTGGATTGTCCTCGTCAGGTACCCGCTGAGCATCCGTGAGGGCAGGGATGCCACCGGATTCCAGCATCCGCATCATCAGCGACGTGCCCGAACGCGGCAGTCCCGAAACCACCGTAATCCACGGTCGCTCAGACTGCCGAGCCGTGTCACACTCCGCAGATTCCTCCTCCGTCGGCTCCGGCATGGCCGCCTGAGCCTTCTGCAGCAACGCTGTCAGCTGTCCCTCCGTGAGTGCTCCCGTTCGACGATCCACCAGCTGTCCACCCGCCCACGCCACAAACGTCGGCACGCCACTGATCTGATACTGAGCAGCCAGCTGCGGATTGCGGTCGATGTTCACAGAGTAGATGTCAGCCCAGTCGCTGATCTTCTGAGACAGTCGCTCGACCACTGGTCGCATCATGCGGCAGGGCGGACACCACGAAGCCCAGAAATCGACCAGCACCGGTCGGTCTGAACCCAGCACGTATTCCTCGAAGTCAGCAGCCTGAAGTTCCATGGATCAGTCCGGTTCCGTGTCGTTAATTCCGTCAGTTGAAAAGGGGGTTAAGCAATCGAGACTCAGGCCGCGGGCTTCCAGCGTTCAAGCACCTGCAGCTGGCCATGTTCACCAGACCAGCGAGTCCGCGGGAACAGACAGTCCTGCTGAGCCAGAATCCGGGCTTTCGTTTCCGGTTCCATCAGCTTGCGGAAGAGCTGCCGCACTTCGTCGGAAAAGCCCGATTCCGAAGCAAACCCAAAGTTCTCACCCAGCTTCTCGTGAATCACTTCATACGGATGCTCCTCCGCCTCCACACGCGGATTCTCAATTCGCTGCACCTCGACATCCAGACCAAACTCGCGGCCAATCGCTGCCACCATCTTCGCAATCTGCAGCACACTGAACACATCCGTCACCTGATTCACCACGTCGTATTCGCCCGGCTCGGGAGGTGCCGCTATCAGTCGAGTAATGCACTGCATGGCATCCCGCAGCGTGATGTAACCACGCATCTGATTGCCACTCCCGTATATCGTCAGCGGCATCCCAATCACCGCCTGAGCGACAAAACGATTCACGACCGTTCCCCACCACTCATCAATATCAAAACGCGTGTTCAGATCCGCGTGTACCCGCAACTCGTCCGAATCATTTCCGTAGATCACGCCCTGCATCACGTCATAGCTGCGAAGCCACCAGTACTTGCAGGCTTCGTATACGCTGAATGTTCCCTGCACTTTGCTCACATGATAAAAGCTCACCGGGTCGCGAGGCGTCAGTTCCCCGCCGAGACTCCATTCCTGACCCTTGTACTGCAGCACCGCATCACCCGGAAACAGGCCTTCAAACAGTGGACGCCCCGTCAACGGACTGCCGTACTCACCCATCGTTCCCAGCTTAATGATCGATGCGTCCGGAGCATGGTCGCGTACGCCAAACAACAGCCCAAGAGTGCCCACGACATTGTTCTGGATGGTGTTCACCGCCCGTTCCGCATCCGCCATGCTGTATGGAGCACTGGGAATCTCTGCGAACTGCACAATCGACTCAGGCTGCACATCCTGAATCAGGCGAAACAGCGCTGGACGATCCAGCAAATCCATTTCGTGAAACTCTATGTCCACCCCCAGATGCCGCTTCGCCGCCGCAATCCGCTCCGCCATCGGCTGTATGCTGGTCACGGATTGAGCACCACGCTCTTCCACCAGTCGCCGTCGCAGCATGTTGTCGATGCCAATCACGCGACAGCCCAGCCGCGCCAGCTTCAGTGCCAGTGGCCAGCCCAGATATCCGTCCATCCCAAGAATCAACACCCGCATGCCCTGCAAAAGAAAACCGTTCTCCGTCGGCTTCCACTCCGGACAACTCTCAAATGTAATCGATAAAGGGTCGAAGTAGCCAATCTCCGGACGACGACGACACTCGACAACCAACTGCCCTTCTGCCGCTCGACGAAATGCCGCCTGGCCGCAGGCTCGAAAATCAACGTGCCCCTTGAATTCCACTGCCGGACAATTCCAGCAGGTGCGGCCGGCGTTGTGACATGCAGATCGTTCGGGCATCTGAGAAGGACTCCGGAATAGGTGGTCAATGGTCAGTGGTCAGTGGTCGGTGGTCGGTGGTCAGTAGCGGGTCGTTTTTTCGCCCCTGGTTTCCTGTTGCTCTCCGGCTGTCTTCACGCGGCGCGGCGGAGTTGGGCGGTTTTGGCTGGCAGGATGACATCGAGGACATTCTCGACCTTCATGTCGGAGGGAATTCTGGCGGCAGCTTCGGGGCCGCGGACGAAGAAGGTGGATTCCTCATAGGTGTGACGGCCATTGATAAGTGTGGTTTCGAGGAGCTGTGTGAGATTCAGGCGACCGGAGAGTGCAGTGCCTTCGGCGGGCATGACGATCAGGTCCGGGGCGCGGTGAGCGAAGGGGCCGGAGTAGGCGTCGCGGCCGCGGTGCACGGATTCGGCAACGGGCTGGCCATCGACCGTGGCATTCAGCATGAAGGAGGTGAGCCGCTGCAGGAGTTCTTCGGATTCTTCGGCCGTCACCCTGCCTCCCGGATATCGCCCCTGCCGATGCAGATAGATCCGGCCGGGATCCATGGCGAATGCGGTGGTTTCCGGTCCGAGGTCAGCGAAGGAAGGACGCGGCGAGTGCTTCAGTCGGAGGAAGCCAGCTTCAGCAAGCAGGCAGTTGAGATTGACACTCCGAAGCTGTCTCGCGAAGCCGTGATCAGACACAGCGGCAATGAGAACACGATCATCAAGACGTTCCAGCATTCGCCCGATCTGCCGATCAACTTCGTGGTAGTAATTGAGAAACATCTGTCGGAAGGGACTGGAACGATCTTCGAAGTCTTCCCAGAGGTAGTGGTTCAGGCGGTCTGTGCCGGTGAATACAAACATCACGGACTTCCACGGTTCGCGGTCCCAGTGATGGTGCAGGGCCTGGCAGCGGGCGTCCATGACGCGCCGCAACTCCTGCACAAACCGGGCCTTGCCGTGTTCGACAAGTGACATGTCCGCATCCACTGCGTAGCCGATGCTTTCCAGCCAGCCCAGCTGTTCAGGTGGATGGACGGCGCGTTTCAGATCCAGTGCGACGAAGCCGGAAACCAGCATTCCGTTCATGGGCTGGGCGGGATACGTCTGTGGGACATTCATGATCAGGCTGGGCCCGGCGCTGGCTTCTGCCCAGAATGGTTTTGCTCGCAGCGTCCGGGACGATGTAAATCCCAGCGTATAGCTGCCGTCCATCAAATCCGTAAAGCCAAACACATTGTGGCCTCCGGAATTGCAGCCGGTGACGATTGACGCCCAGGCCGCGCTGGAGACCTCGGGCAAGGCGGATTTCATCGGTACGAGTGTGCCTGTGCGCAGCAATTGCGCGCTGTGCGGCATCACATCGCTGTCGGCCAGCTGCTGCCACATCCAGCGCGGCAGCCCGTCAATTCCCAGCAGAAAAAGTTCCATGCCCCCCGGCCTCCAATCCGGTTACAGATATCCGAGCTGACGCAGACGTTCAGCTACCGCCTCCGCGTCAGCTTCATCCATGAACGCGTCTGCATCACAAACATCCCGGAGCACGCAAATCATGTGCGGAATGCCGGAAGCCGCAAACGCCCTGGACACCGAAGATGCGTCGCCCGTCGCCGCATCGGTGATGATCACTATGCGTGAGATATCAGGCATGGTGAGTTGTCGGATTGAGTCTGCAAAGTGGGGCTGCCAGTCGATCGCAGCCGGTTTTGCGGACAGCCACAACCGTCCGTCAGCCACACCGATAAACGGGGTTCCATGCACCACATTAAGCGTTTGTGGGGTGAGGTTCAGGACTGCGTCACCGCCCAGCAGCACTTCTGTAATTGATGCCGCCGTGCTGCAGCATTCTGAGGTTATGGCACTCATTGGCCTACCGTCCCTGGCTGTTGTGAAAATACCTGCGACCCATTCCGTGGTCGATCCTTGCCGGTATGGTAGCCTCCGGCGGATTTTCACACAACACTGGTTTCAATGGCAGTTCCTGCCGGTTCAGGCAAGAATTTCCTGGACCACACGGCATTCTCGGTTGTCAGTGGGTGTCTGCAGGCGAGCGTTGTGCAGGAAGGTGAGTTTCGAGTGGTCGAAGCCGAGTAAGTGGAAGACCGTCGCCTGATAGTCGTTCGCTGTGACGCGATTAACGACGGCGGAATGCCCCAGCGGATCAGTTTCGCCGTAGGTCATTCCACCCCGAATGCCTCCACCTGCCAGCCAGGTACTGAATCCCTGACCGTTGTGATCACGCCCAGCGGTATTCGGATCGCCGTGGTTTTCGGTGACCGGCAGACGGCCGATTTCACCCCCCCAGTGGACGATGGTGGTTTCAAGGAGTCCCCGCTGTTTGAGGTCCGTGACGAGTGCAGCTGAGGGTCGGTCGGTGCGGCGGCAGATGGCCGGGAGCGTTTTGCGAATGGTACTGTGATTGTCCCACGGCTGGCCCCCAAGAAACAGCTGTACAAATCGCACACCGCGTTCCACGAGCCGCCGGGCGATCAGGCAGCGAGTGCCGTATTCGCGGGTTTCAGGCTGGTCGAGGCCGTAGAGCTGCTGCGTGGACTGAGTCTCCTGAGAGATATCGAGGGCCTCGGCGGCGTCCACCTGCATCCGCGCGGCCAGTTCGTAGCTGGCAATTCGGGCTTCGAGATCGGCTTCGCCCGGGAACTTCTGCTGGTGCAGGCGGTTGAGCGTCTGCAGGAGCTGGAGGTTTTGTTGCTGCGGGATTCCAGCCAGATGCGGAGGGGGTGCCAGATTCAGGATTCGCGGTTCCTGAGCGCGCAGCACAGTGCCCTGGAATGTGGCTGGCATCCAGCCGCTGGACCAGTTGAAGACGCCGTCCACAGGATGACCCTCGGGGTCCGTAAGCACCATGTAACCGGGCAGATTGCGGTTTTCGGCCCCCAAAGCGTAGGTCACCCACGAACCCAGCGATGGCCGACCGGTGACAGCCGGAATGCCGGCGTTAAGGTACCGAATGGAGACTTCGTGGCCGTTGAAGCCCGTGTGCATCGAACGAATGAGACAGATGTCATCGACGATGCGAGCGGTGTGCGGGAGCAGTTCAGAGAGTTCCGTGCCGCATTGGCCATGCCGGGAAAACTTCCAGGGGCTGCCGAGGAGCTTGCGACTGGCTCTGTTCACAAAACTGTAGACAACCTCCCCCTGATAATCAGTATCGTGGAATCGCGTGAGTTCTGGTTTGGGGTCGAACAGATCGACGTGAGACGGGCCGCCGTGCATGAAGAGCGAAATCATCGCCTGAGCTCTGCCGGGACGAGCAGCGGGCACTTTGGGGAGCATGTCGAAGTGCCGCGGCTGTGCGGAAACTTCGGGCGGCGCCGCCGTTGATGAGCTTTCGCTGAGCAGTCCGGCGAGCGCCACACCGCCGAATCCAAGTGCCTGCTGACAAAGAAAATTGCGTCGATTGGACATGGCGGGGGTTTTTGAGGCGGGAGGCAGAGGACGGGCAGAAAACGCGGAGATACCGTTGATATACGTTCCGCGCTGACCAGAGGGATACAGCCCGTAACACGCTGTGGCAATAGAAATCCGCCCCGGGAGCGGCGGATTTTCGGGAAGGGGACCTTCAGAGCCCTTCGTGAAGTTTGCGAGTTTCGCGAACAATGTGCTCTTCAACATCAGGGGACCAGCGAGTGGGAAGTCCGTAGTAGATCATGGAAGATTCGCCTTCATAGCCTCCTTCGGTGAGCACCCGACGGGAGGGAATGTAGGCCATGACATCGTTGCTGTAGCCGGCAAACCACGCGTGATCATCCTGAACTTCACTGCGAAGTCGCAGGCTGTAGTCCACGACAACTTCACCGCCAAGAAATGTCAGCGAAGCGGCATCGCCGAATTTCCAGGCCTGAATGGGGTACGGATAGGTGCTTCTGAGTTTACCGTCGGCGTCATACTGCTTGTTAAGCCACGCTGCGCGGCGGGCGATGTAGACGTTTTCTGATTTAAGATCCTGATCGACCTGTTCAGCCGTCGGCAAGGTATCCAGCGCGAGGTCGATCTCGGTGTAGCGCGTGCTCAGCTTGCCGGTGACCGGCCGCATCGTCCCGACGAGCGCCTGATCAACAGCGGCGGCGGCCTGCTGGCCGTAATTCTGTGCCAGTTCCACCGTTCGCCGTGGGAGTGGATTCTGGTCGGCACCACAGCCGGCCCAGAAGAGTGCAATGGTGCCGGGATGAGCTTTTTCAAGTTCGCTCTGAGCGAAGCCGGGCCAGTCGCCGCACCACTCCATACCACTGAGCACCGTGGCGTGACAGGCGTAACCGAACAGCACAGCTTTGAGCTCACCGGAAGGCGAACGAGCTGCGAGCACCGGGACAGTGTGGTCGATCGGGCCCATGAGCTTTCCCTGTTCACGGAGCATTGGCACGTCAGCCTCCCGATTGTTGCGACGATTTACCGCAAACGTCGCTGTGCCCTCTGCCGCATGAAGCGTTACTGGGCTGAGCTTGCCAAGAGCCTCGCCGGCCGTGGCCACACACTGCTCAATCAGCCGTGCCGTGTACTCCTGAACCAACTGCTGCTGGTCCGCTGCAAGTGAGTACATTGTGAGCAGATTAGTGCCGACGACGGGCCCGGAATGGGTGTGGGACGTGGCAAGGGAAACCTGGCTGCGTTCGAGCTTGTGCTGCTGTTCAATGGCCTGACAGATTTTCTGCGACGTCGCGCGATCGACTCCAACCAGATCGAGCGTGATGACCACCGCCGTGTGCCCGGAAGGGTCCTGAATCGCAAGGGCCTTGGCGTAGAGATCATGAATCATGCCCTGCGCTGGCGTACTGCGGGATGCATAGCCGGACATCCACATGTACTGTTTCGGAGTAATCACAGTTTTGGCCGCACCGGCTTTCCACATATCGTCGCCGCGGAGTGCCGAGCAGGGAACCAGAGTGCCGATCAGCAGCACTGTAAAGACAATGAGCAGGCGACAAGTGTTGAACAGCATGGATCGGCTCCGGAAGGCGGGATTTGCGAGGCGAGACGGGTGCTGTGGAGCATGATCGATCGGGAAGGATTGATCAAGCGAGCCGCTGAACGCGGGAACGCTGTCGAATTCATGGGCGGTGATGCGTGCCCCGACAGTGTCGCCGCAGGCGCGAGACTGACCTCAGCGTTTCCGGACGGCCGGCTTCGGTCAGAAATCGCCTGCGAAAGTTCTTGACAAGGTCCATCCACGTTTCAATGCTGCAGTCAAGGCGAGTGAGAATGGAATCGAGCTGTGGAGGAATCCGGCCCGCTTTGTCCAGACGCAGCTGACGACCAGTCCAGTC
>Ga0169931_10004341_pt1 | contig 22085 bp, 21 predicted proteins | sample Kivu_15m_20L_FD_129675 | JGI IMG/M metagenome (GOLD analysis project Ga0169931, IMG submission 129675) | Freshwater microbial communities from Lake Kivu, Western Province, Rwanda to study Microbial Dark Matter (Phase II) - Kivu_15m_20L... | ecosystem: Environmental > Aquatic > Freshwater > Lake...
ACACGCTCATGGGCGTTGAAGGCGACCGTCTGAACCAGCGGCTCGATCAGGCCCAGCGTGAGCGCGGCAGCGATATCCCCCGTGATCATCCAGACGAGAGTCGCTGCCACGCCCATGTGCACGAGGAAATAACTCAGCGTCTTGAGAATCAGTCCGTAACGAACGATCGAAAGGGCCGCTTGCCGCGTCCAGAGGCGCTCGTGAGCAGCGTAAGCAAAAGTCTGCACCAAGGGCTCGATCAGGCCGATCGCGAGCGCCGCTGCGGGACTGCCGGTCAGCGCCCACACCACCAACACGGTGATTACGACATGGACGATGGCCCAGCTCACCGTCTTGGCGAGGAGCGGCCCGCTGCCGATCGCATGTGACGCGTTCGATCCGTCGCCCTGCCCCACCCCCGAACGACGACCTGTCTGGCAAAGCGAGCTCATGACGTGCTCCCGGCCGCATCGCCGGGCGAGCCCGCTGGCAAATGAACGACGATCTCTCGTCCGCGCAGGCTGATCGGAACAGGTTTCAGTCGATAGGCGTCATGACCCTGGTGGAGGCCCGTCTGCAGGTCATACTCATAACCATGCCAGGGACAGACGATATTGCGGCGCTCCTTGGAGAAACACATGCCGAGCGACTGGCGAGCGTCGTCGAGCCGCTCTTCGACCCGGGGCATGATCCGCCCCTGACAGACCGGCCCACCCGCGTGCGGACACACATTCTCCCAAGCCACATAGCCTTCGCCGATACGGAACACCCCAATTTCGACGCCCGCGATTTCACGCACCCGATGCGTCCCATCCTCGAATTCATCGGTCCAGCCAAACAGATGGTCTGTCATGATCAGGCGCCTCCACGCTGCGCGCCGGCGTCGTTCCAGACCGGCAGCGGCCGCCTGAACCACATGGCGACATCGAACAGGTTGAGATCCATCGCTCGAATCAGCTCCGAAGCCGTGATCACGACCTCGGTGGCACTCACCGCGCTCGCATCCACCGGTGCACCGATGGCACCGCCCCCCTGCTCGAAGCGACGCGCGTATTCGCGCACAAGCGCAGTCATCTGGGCACAAAGTGCCTGATCATCCAAGGACTCAATGGCATACATGTCGGGCTCCTTTGTGAGTCATGCGCCGCGCAAGGACTGCGGCACGTCGAGATTGAAGATGCGGGCTGCGTTCAGACCCAGGATGTTGCGAATCGCCGGCTCCTCCAGGAACGGCAGGGTCGTGATCGACGAGGGCAGGTCGAAGTCCCAGTGCGGCCAGTCCGACGAAAAGAGCAACTGCGTCTCGGCGCGAATCGCCTTGAAGGTCGCCTCGGTCAGCGCGAGATCGGTGCGCTCGAGCGGTTGACTGGTGAAATACATTTCCCGGATGTACTCCGAGGGCGGACGCTTGAGGAGCGGCGCCTCGGAGGGTCTCATGAGGAACTCGTGATCGAGCCGCTGCATGAGGAAGGGCACCCAGGCGAGGCCACTCTCGACCCACAGCAGCTTGAGTTTGGGGAAACGCTCGGGCAGGCCATTGATCACCCAGTTCGTCAGGTGAATCATGTTGTAGTAGACGAAGGTGATCGCGTGCATCGACAGAAACCGGTTGAGCTGGAGCTGAGAGGGGTCGCTCCAGTGAAATCCGGCGTGAAACGCGAGAGGCTTCCCAATCTCCTCAAGGAGCCCGTAGAGCTTCATGTACGCGTTGTCATGCACCGGCCGATTGCGGGTCGAGGTCACCGTAAACCCGATGATTCCGGGTGCGTCGGCAAACTCGCGTGCGACCTGATAGGACTGTTCGGGATCGTTGAAGGGCAGATAGATCAAGCCCTTGATCCGCTGATCCTGGGGCAGGATTTCTTCAGTGACCCAACGATTGAAGGCGCGACCGAGGGCAACCTCGACCTCGGTCTGAGGATGCATGCCGAGCAGCAGCATGGGCGTGGGAAAGATCACCTGATAGTCGATCCCCATCGAATCCATGACCCGCTGTACGAGTTGAACGAGGCGGTGCGGGCCGGAGGGGTCGGTCGGCTCGGCAATCGCGGTCTGATGCGGGATCCGTCCGTAAACGTCCTGAAACGACATGCCGGGCTGATGATTGAGAAGCCCCGGCGGAGCGCCCGGACGCTCGCGAAATGAGGTCGCCATCTGACGCAGCACATCGTTGTCGATGCGATCAACGATATCCGACCAGAAGGCCGTCTCAGTCACATGCGCATCGACATCGACGATGAATCGCCGGGGCTGCGCCTCGATTTCCCGGCGGGCATGCGCCAGTACGTCGCGTGTATCGGAACGGGTGGTGATGGGCGCGAGTTCGCGGGGGGCGGGGCGCGGGCCGGTTGCGGGCGACGCGTCTGTCATGAGTGTCTCCGGAGCGTTTTATGACTTCGGCACTTTAGGGGGGCCCAGAGCGCCGATTCAAGCGATTTTCTTGCGCTTCGTGTGAGTTTTATTCACACTGACAGGCCATGAAGATTTTGCTCCCGCCACTCAACGCGCTGCGCGCCTTCGAGAGCGCTGCCCGACACGAAAGCTTTTCGCTCGCGGCGGGCGAGCTCTCCGTTACCCATGGAGCCGTCAGCCGACAGGTCGTACTTCTCGAGGAGCATCTGGGCGTGTTGCTCTTCGAGCGTGGCCATCGTCAGGTCCGACTGACCCGGGCGGGGAGCGCATTGCGCGACGAGGTGACTGCCTCGCTGCTGCGTATTGCAGCGGCGACCGCGCGGGTTCGGGATCCGGGTCAGTCCGCCCAGCGGCTACGGGTGAGCGCGCCACCCGCCTTCTCGGTCCGATGGCTGATTCCGAGGCTCTCTGGATTTCAGCGGGAGCGTCCGGGCATCGAGGTGAGCCTCACCAGCTCGGTCGCAGCGCCCGATTTCGCCAATGGGCTCTATGACCTTGCGATCCGGCGACTCGACCGGGCACCTCGGCAAGTCCATGCACGACCACTATTTGCCGAGCACTCGATTCCGGTGGCTCGCACCGGAACAGCGCAGGTCCAGCAGGTCATCAGCCGGGGACGTGTACGTTCGCTCCAGGCGCGCTTCAATGACTTGATCGGCGACACAAGGCTGATACGCGTTGCAGGCGAGCCGCGCGGCTGGGCCGCATGGGCCCACCGCTGGGGTATCAGTCTGAGCAAAGCGCGATTTCTCGAGGTCGAGCAGACCTACCTGTCCGTCCAGGCCGTCATGGAAGGGCTGGGGGTTGCGCTGCTGCCGTATTCGCTCATCATGGACGATCTTGAGCGCGGCGTACTGCAGGCACCTCTCGGCCACTGCAGGATCGATGATTCACGCTACTTCCTGACCAGCGCACATCTACCGAGGCCAGGCAGCGCACTTTTTCACTTGGTTGAACACCTATCGGCGCAAGCGCGGCAGGTATACAAACGAATCGATTGCGACTCGCGGACCGCCACGTGAGCGGTCCGCCCATGCGATCATCGTTTCATTGTTTGCTCTGCGCGATCGACTGCGAGATTGGTAAAGGTCTGAGGCAGCTTGACATTGATTGCCGTACCGCCGGTCGCGACATGGAAATCCAGGGCCTCACTCATCTGCTTCTCCGTCAACCTGGGCGAGTCGGGAAACGCCCGCAAGTTGGTATCGAATGCGGCATCGAAGATACGCACGTCCAGCGCAGGAAAGGACTTGCGCGCGGCTTCGCGCGCCTTTGCAGGGTCTGACTTCATCAGCAGCATCGCGCGCCAAATGGCCCGCAGCGTCGCAGCAGCCGCATCGGTCTGCTTTTCGACCCAATCACGGTTACACACCAAACTGATCGACAACTGACCAGCCAAGGGCGGATAGCTACCGTCTGCAAGTGAAAGAATATTGACTCCGCCGTGGCGAATCACCCCGTTCTCAGCGAGCGGCGACGAATAAACGAATCCGTCGATCCGCTTCTGATCAAACGCTGGCAAGATCGAATCGCCTGTGATCGGTAGGATTTGCACGTCCTTCTCCGGATTCATTCCGGCTCTTCGAACGAGATAGCGCAGAGTGATATCCGGCGATGAGCCTGCCGTGTGCGCAGCGAATCGCAGATCGCGCAATTTCCTCACTCGATCCTCGACCGACATCTTGCTCAGATCTCCGGTCAAGCCCAGTCGTTTAGCCACCGCCGCGTCCAGAACAATATTGCTCGGGTTCTGATTCATCAGCGCGCCACAGTTGATCAACGGCGCACCAGCGGCGGCAGAACGGGCGCCCGCGATCGGAGTCGAAAGATAGTAATGCGCCCCCCCACTCATGACTGCTGCTAACCCCGCCTGCGCACTTGAGGCTCGCATCGTTTTCAGGTCAACGCCCTCGGCGCTGAAATAACCCATGTGCTCTGCGACGTAGACCGGCAGGAAGGCGAATGTAACAGTCGCCACGACCTGTGTGACGTCATACCGAGTCTGGGCCTGTGCCGCCGTGCTGGCGAGCACAGCGGCAAATACCGCCGTTGTAAGTTGCTTGAGCATCGCATGTCTCCTGTTGGCTGGATTGATTTTGGATCTGACTGAATTCGACGTATCAGATCACCGTCTCTGACAAGTCGAAAGGTAGGCAAGTTATCAGACGAATACACCTCCACCGTCGACGACGATGGTTTGTCCAGTTACGAAGGCCGCCGCCTCGTCTGCAAGGTAGAGCAGCGTACCGACCAAATCCTGCGGCAATTGATCGCGCTGAATCGATCGACTACGAACGACATCTCCGACCTGCGCCTGAAGATTATTTGCCAGCACTCCGTCGCTCAATGTGAAACCAGGAGCAATCGCGTTGACCGTGATCCCGTTGGGACCGAGTTCTCGCGCAAGTGAACGCGTCAATGCGATCACTGCCCCCTTGCTCGCGACATAGTGAAGCAGATTTGGGGTGCCCTTAAGCACAGTCGTGGATGCAATGTTGATGATTCGCCCGAAATCATGGAGACGCATCAGTGGTACGACTGCCTTGGAACAGATGAAGGGGCCCAGGGTATTGATCTTCATGACCCTCATCCATTCGTCGTCGGCGATTTCCTCGAAACCAGCAGGCCTCAGTCCCGCGAACAGTCCTGCGTTGTTCACGAGCACATCGATGCGGCCCCACTCCAGACGAACTCGCGCCACTGCGGCAACCACCGCGTCGGAATCGCTCACGTCAAGGGGGATACCGATGACCGGAGTTCCCCCAGCAGCCATTGCCTGGGCAGCGGAATCTGCGTCGTGAAGATCGGCGACAACAACGCGGTATCCAGCACGAACCAAGGCTTCGGAAAAGGCACGACCGATCCCGCTGGCACCCCCGGTGACGAACGCGACTCTACCCGCCGCCACAGGCTCAGACTCCAGGCGCATGTTCTCCTCCAGATTGTTGGCGACTCATTGATCCGACTCAAGGTTCTTTCGGGGAAGGTCGGTAGGCCTACCTATCGTTAGGTCAAACTCTCAATCATCCGCTCCACCTTGTCAAGCATCGGGAAAGCACCGAGCCATGAATACCCTCTTGTCTGTGAGCGACTGGATCCTTCCGGTCGCAATCGCTGCAATCGCCGCTGCGCTCCTGGGAATCCTGTCCTGGCGTGCAGAGCGGCATCGGCGCAGCCGGGGGGCCGATCCTCGAAACCTGATCGGACGCGCTCTGCGCCATCGCGGCCTCACGCCGGCCGACGCGGAATCATGCAACTGGGAGCCGGAGCTGTTCGAGGCCCGTGACCGATGCGGGCAGTGTGTGTCACAGCCGACTTGCCGGTCTCGGCTGGACTCCGGGCAGGGTCCCTTGGACGCGCCCGCCTGCCCCAATGCCGCCCGCTTCAGGGACTGGGCGTCGCAGCGCCGCGCACCTGCCCAATCCAGGCCTCAGCCAGCGCGGCCTCCGGGCAGCCCCGGCGTACTCTGATCACCGAACCGCTGCAGTCAAGGGGGGTCAGAGATCGATGACCAGGCGCGGGGTGAGGCTGCCAGAGCGGCAGATGATCACGGTCTGGTTGGACGCTCGGGCGCGATCGGTGAGCAGCTGATCACGGTGTTCGGGGACGCCTTCGAGCACGCGTGTCTCGCAGGTGCCGCAAAGGCCCTCATAGCAGGAGTAAGGGGCGTCGATGCCGGCCATCATCAATGCGTCGAGTATCGAACTGCCCGCTGGCACCTCGACGCTGCGCCCAGAGCGTGCGAGTTCGACGCGGAAGGCACGCTCGCTGCCCGCCGGTCCCTCGGCGCGGAAATACTCGGTGTGCACCTGTACCGGAGGCCGGGCGCGCGCTGCGGTCAGGAAGGCATCGATCATCGGCGCCGGGCCGCAGCAGTAGAGGTGCCAATCGCCCGGCACGGTCGCGATCAGTTGGGCAAGATCCGGTACCTGCCCGCCGCGCTCATCGTCAAACCAGGTCTCAAGCCCCGCACCCGTTTCGGCCGCGCGCGCGGCGGTGGCGCCAAGGTAGGCGGCGCGTGACGCGCTGCGCGCAGCCACGAACGCACGCCAGGGCCGCCCCTCATGGGACATTTTTTCGATCATCGAAACGAAGGGCGTGATCCCGATGCCCCCGGCAATGAACAGGCAGGGTACGGCATCGACGAGACGAAATGAGTTGACGGGCGGATCGACCCTGAGACGGTCACCAATTGCGACGCGCTCATGAAGCCATCTCGAGCCTCCACGGCTGTGCAGATCGAGACCGACCGCAATCCGGTACGCCGTCCGGTCCATTTCACCAATCAGCGAATAGCTGCGCGCGAGGCCCGGCGCCAGATGAACCGTCACATGCGCGCCCGGCGCCCATTCGGGCAGGACGAGACCCGGCGCCTCGGGGCCCAGGGAAAACTCAAGCACGCCCTCGGCCCGGGAGTCGATCGACCGAACCACCAGATCTGCCGGGAGTAATTGCGCGGAAGCGAGCGCGGTCAAAGCGAGAGCTCCCGGTCGCTCTCGGCCTGCCGCCAGGGCATCGCGCGCTGCTCGGCCCACCTCACCGTCGCATTGAGAACAACCGCCATCACAATGATGGCCGTGAGGCCCGCGAACGCACCCGCGGTGTCGAATTGCGCCGTGGCATCGGCGACGATGTAGCCCAGCCCCCGGTTGGAGGCCAGCATCTCGCCCATGATGGCTCCGATCAGTGCATACGGCACAGACAGACGGAGTCCAGTGAACATCCAGGTGATCGCAGACGGGAACACAACCTTGCGCAGGATCTGCGACTCGCGGGCCCCCATCAGGCGCAGGATGGTCACCTGCTCGCGCGACACCTGACGCACCCCGGTGTAGGTGTTGAGGAAGACCAGCAGAAAAACGATCATCGCGACGAACAAGACCTTCATCTCGGTGCCCACACCGAACCAGAGAATGAAAAGCGGCGCGAGAGCGATTTTCGGCAGGCTGTAAAAGCCCATCAGGAAGGGGTCGAGCAGAAGCGCCAGCCGATGTAGACGCCCCAGCAGGATCCCGACCGCGACCCCCAGCAGTGCGCCCAGCGCAAAGCCTGCGACCGCATGCAGCGCGGTGTAGGACGCATGAAAGGCGAGCTTCCCCCCCGCGAGAAACGCAACAAGCCGATCGAAGACCGCCGAAGGACTCGAAATGAAGAGGGGATTGACCCAGCGTCCGGAAACAAACTGCCAGAGCGCGACCACCGCGATCACCAACAGTGCCCGATAGAAGTAAAGGCGGCGCGTCTGAGGCTTCATCGGGGCACTCCCGCGCCGGATGGGGAATGGCCCTGGGCTTTCAGCGACGGCGCCATCAGCCGCCAGAGCTGCTGCGTGAGCTCGACGTACCGGGGATCGAGCCGCAGCCCCAGCAAATCGCGCTCGCGGCCCAGCGCCACATCGAGGGTGCTGACAATCGTTCCCGGCCGACCGGCGAATACCGCACAGCGGTCTGCGAGAGCAATCGCTTCGTCGAGATCGTGGGTCACGAACAGCACAGTCTTGCCCAGCGCACGCACCAATCGGAGCAACTCGATCTGCAGCGCCAAGCGCAGCTGTGCATCGAGCGCACCGAAGGGCTCGTCCATCAGGAGCGTCTCGGGATCCTGCGCAAGCAGTCGCGCGAGCGCGCAGCGCTTGCGCATCCCGCCCGACACCTGCGAGGGATAGTAGGACTCGAAACCCTCCAGACCGACCAACGCGACGAGTTCGCGCGCACGCTGCTCTCGCGCTCGTCGATCAAGACCACGGATCTCGAGCGGCAGGGCAATGTTGTCGAGAACCGACCGCCAGGGCAGCAGGTGATCTTGCTGAGTCATGTAGCCGACCTTGAGGTTGAGCCCGGCAACGGGCGAACCGCCATAGAGGACATCGCCCTTGCTCGGCGCAAAGAGACCGGCGGTCAGGTTGAGCAGCGTAGATTTGCCGCAGCCAGATGGTCCGACCAGTGTGACGATTTCGGCGGGCGCGACCTGCAAGTCGATCGCCTCCACCGCAGGGCGCAAACCGGAGTCGACCTGAAAAGCCTTGTCGACCCTGCGAAATTCGATCAGCGGTCGGTTGATCATGAGGCTGCTCGCCGGCGATCGGACCACCGCCTCACCTTGTACGCGCCGGTGGTGTCACCGAGCATGCGATCGATCACCACGCGCGGCCGGACCATCGTCCGTTCGCGAACCAGGTGCTCGACGCGCTCAGGCAGACCCTCGCATCCTGCATCCGCGAGAGGTGCGATACGGATCAGCAACTGATCGGCGCCATCGCCGGTCTTCGACACCTCGGCGCGGAAATCCTCGACCCCTGGACAGGCGAGCACCAACTGCTCGACCTGCTGGGGCCAGAGATTGACGCCCCGGATCTTGAGCATCGAGTCCAGTCGACCCAGCGACCCCGGGATGAATCCGGGCATGGCCGACCCGCAGGCGCAAGCGCCGGGAGGCACGAGCGTGAGCTTGTCGCGCATGGCAAAACGGATGACCGGACTCGCCTGGCGATACGGGGTCGAGATGATCAACTCGGCCTCGCCTTCTTCGAGCAACTCGCCTGTGGTCGGATCGCGAGTCTCGATGAACAGGTGCTCATCATGAAAGTGGTTGTTGCCGTGCTCAACGCCGAGCGCGCAGGTGTTGGCGACCCGGGCTGATGCCTGGGTGCAACCGTACACTTCGTAGACCGGCGCATGAAACACTTCTCGGGCGGCCTCGAGCAGCTGGGGGGAAATGCCCACGCTCTGGATGCCCTTGAGGTGTCGACCGATCCGGTCGACGCCGCCGCGTTCGCGCGCGAGATTGGCAAGCTGCAACAGCAGGCTCTCGATCCCGTAAAGATAGGCCACGCGCTGCTCGGCGAGCAGATCGAGCATCAGATCTTTGGAGGCCACACCAGTCAAGACCGGTACGAGTCCATGAATGCGCGCGCCCTCCAATGCCGACAGCCCGGCACAGAAGAAGGCCACGGGAATGGTGAGCAGGGCCACATCGCCTCGCTCGAGCCCGATCGCCTCATATTGCCGTTTCCACGAATGCCCCATCACATGGACATCCGCGGCCGACATCGCATAACGCTCCTGACCGATGCCCGAGGTGCCCGTGGTCAGGTGAACCTGCGCGATGTCCCGCTCTTCGATGCAAAGATTGCCGCCCCAGGGCGCATCGCGCCGCTGCGCCGCGAGCAGGTCCTCCTTGGTGACCACCGGCAGTCTTGCAAGCTCGGAAACATCGCCAGGCAACCAGCCCTGCGGCACGCCGTGGGCGAGCCAGTGCAGCCTGTGAAAATCGGACAGGCGCCAAGCCCGTTCAATGGCAGCGCGCAGCGAATCGAATCGCCCGATGGTCCCAGGGCCCACGGCAAACCCGCTTCTCATTTGCGCGACGCCCTGCGGCCCGGCGGCTCGGCCCGCACGCCCCCGAGGATGAAGGTCCAGACCTCATCGATCGCGGCCGTGGCCGAGCGCTTGCCACCCACGCGAAACCAGCGGAGCAGACCATTGATCGTATCGAGTACCAACTGGGTGGCAATGCCTGGGTCGACCGGCCGAAAAATGCCCTCGGTGACGCCGCGGGCGATCACGCCGCGCACGTAGGCGACGTACACCCGCTCGCGCTCGACGAGGTCGCCGAGTGCCTCGGCCTCGATGAAGCGGCGCTGCTGGACGAGCAGACCCATCTCGTTGGGAAACTCGAGAATGACTGCACAGTGCTCTCGAACCAGCCGCTCAAGCGCCTGATCGGCCGGCAAGGCATCGAGCTGAGGATCCCTCGCGACATTGCGCAGCCGCCCGGACGCCCGGACGATGAGCTTGCGGATCAGGTCTTCCTTGGAGCGCACATAGTAGTAGAGCGAGGCCTTGTTCATACCCAGGGCCTCGCCGATCTCGGCCAGCGAAGTCGCGCGGTAGCCCTTTTCGTTGAACAGGCGCCCAGCCACGTCGAGCACTTCCTGAAGCCGCGCAGGCTCCTGAACCGCCTCAAGGACCGCCTTGCCCGCTCGCGCGCCTCTCATCGGGATCACCCCCATATCACTTTGCCATCCGCCACGCAGGATACGCTCAGACCCGACGCAGCGCGAAGCGTCCACGCCATCTGATGTTCATCGGGCCAGAGCGTGAGGACAGCACGTTCGCAGCGCAACTCGAGCGCACCGTCGGCCGCAAGATCGACCGAATCGATACGGCGATGCAGCCAGCCCAGAAGCGGCGCGACCGACCGGGGATCGGTGTCGGGACTGATCGCAAGCGGCGACGCCTCGCCCGGCGCGGGCTGAAGGCTCGCTGCGGTATCGAAACGAAGCTGCAGCGAGCGATCAGCTGCCCTGAGATGAAACGTCACCGAATCGTCGACGGTCAGCCGCTCGACAATGCATCCCGCGATCGCCGCGACAGCCGGTAGGAGGGACGATTCAGGCATTCGAGGATCTCGCCTCAGAGGTAGCGGCGGTTTGCGTTGTGATCGGGTACCTTGAGACCCAAGGCTTCCACCTGCGGAACGGTATTGGCAATGAAGGCATCGCGCAGGTCCTCGTTGGTGTGCTTTTTCAGACCCCAGGCGCGATAGCGGCGATTGCGGGCCGAACCACTGTTGCCGAACATGTCGAGCGCCATCGGCCACCAGATCTTGATCCTATCCTGCGCGAGCGCCCGCGCCTCATCGCTCACCAGGCACTGCTGAAGGTGGATGTAGCCCATGCCCGCATGGCCCCGCTCCTCGCGGAAAACACGCGGCACCACCTGCGCGACCGGTTCGTAACTGGAATCGGCCCACTCGGCGATCTGCATGACACCCACCTTCGAGGCGAGAAAGTGGTGAAAGGCGAGATCCATCCAGGTCTGCTTCGGATACTCGAACAGATACTGACGCAACTCGAACTTCTCGAACGATACCCCCAGTCCGCGCAGGATGTTCGAGAAAATGTAGCCGTGGTTGAACTCCTCGTAATTGAACCGGGCCATCATCGCGAGATCCTTCAGCGTCGGTGCCTCGCGCTTGGCGACCTCCCACTGCGCATCGATCATGTCGCGATAGGGCTTGGAATCAAGGATCTCGGCGTGGTTGTAGATCAGCTTGACCAGCAACTCCCGATACTCGTCCGGAAGTTCATCGCCTTCCTTGAATTGCCGGGCAGCGGCCAGACGCTCCACAGCGTCCGACGGCGCCCTGACGGGAATGCTGTCCATGTCGATCGGCGGCAATGCGTCGATCCGGTAATCGTCCTCACGGCGTGAGGCAGCGGCTTGCGCCACGGCAGTGTTCATCCAGAACCTCCATTCATGTAATCGGGGCCGACTGACCTACCTACCGGTAGGTAGACTAACTTCGATTCTGAATCATATCTTCCAGACTGGCAAGCCCCCGCAACGTCGGGCGTTGCCAGACCGCTGACACCGTGCCCAGCAGCCATCAATCGACCATCGCCGAGCCTTCCCTGCGAAGCGTCTCCAGGCGCGCATCATGCTCGGACGGAAATTCGGAAAATGCCACACGATTGCGCGCCCACAAGCGGTGATCCTCGGCGGTGTGAAAGATCTGTTCATCGGGCATGTCCGGCCACTCGGCAACCGACAGCCACATCCGCAACAGATGCCTGCGCTCGTGGACCGGTTCGGCATCCTTGTAGTCGGTGCGGCCGTGCACGATCATCCGGTTGTTGAGGAATTGAATATCGCCCTCGGCAAAGCCCATGTCGAGGTAGAACTCGGGCGAGGCCGCGACCTTGCGGACGTGGTAGAGCGCCTCGGACTCCTCGGGGGTATAGGGCCGCTGCCCGCTCTTTTCGCAGAGCCGGGCATAGCCGGTCGGCAGGTAGCAGATCACGTTGCCGTCGTGGCGGGTGATGAAGGGCACGCGATCGCGGCTGTAAGTGCTGGTTGCATGTCGCCCATCCTCATCGGCACGCTTGAGCCACAGACCCTTCTGCAGAATCTCCAGCACGTCGGGACGTTTGTCGGCAATTTCGTTGAAGACCGCGAGCGCGCTCGAAATGCGACTCTCGCCGCCCGAGAGCGCAGTGCGCAGGCACATCAATCCGATGATGTCGCAGGAGTCGGTATGCATCAGCTGTCCGCCCCCTTTACGGTAACCGCGCGACTTCGGCTCGACGTCACTGACATCGACCACGTGCCCGATCAGGTCGCCCAGATAGGACTGGACCATCGGACGGCTGATGTAGGCACCCAGCCCGATGTAGATCCGCAGCATGTCGTCGTCGCTGTACTTGCGCCGGGGAAGCCCCCTCAGCATCAGGAACCCCACGCCATTGGCCAGTCGCGCCGGCAGAGCCCGCATGAACGCGCCCATCTGCTCGAGCGGGAAGGTCTCGGGGGTAATGTCGGGCAGATCGAGACGTCCCAGCGCCTTCAGATGCGCAAGCGCCCGGTTGATATCGGCAATCTCGTCTTGAGAGAGGACATGCAGCCCCTCCTTCTTCCAGTCGATTTCCGGGCCACGCCAGACACCTGGCGATTGAATGGGAAAACCTGCGACAGCCATGTTTTTTTGCTCCCTTGATGTCGTGTTCGAGTCGGAGAAGGTTTCAGTCCGGATCGCAATCCGGGGAAGGCTTTTCGAGCAGCGCGCCCGAGGCAAGCAGGTCCCGATAGGCCTGAGCGCCCATCAGCGGCTCAAAGATCTCGCGTGTGTGCTCACCCACCGCAGGGGCGGGTCGCCGCATCGCGCCCGGGGTCGCGCTCATGCGCGCCGTCACCGCGTGCATCGGAATGAACCCCACTTCGGGGTCCTCGTATTCCACCAGCGCCTCGCGCTCGATGATGTAGTCGTCATGGGCCAGATCGGATGAATCGTAGACCGGCCCCACCGTGATCTCCTCGCGATCGAAGAGTTCAAGATTCTCGGCAAGTGTCTGGCTGCGAATGAATCCACCGACGATGCGGTCGACTTCCTCGACGTGGCGCAATCTCGCCGAGTTGGACTCGAAGCGCGGGTCGGTAATCATGTCCTCGCGACCGATCACCCTGAACAGGCGTTCCGCCGTACGCTGGGTCGACGCCGACAAGGCCATCCACTTGCCATCACTCGTCTGGTAGACATTGCGTGGACAGTTGGTGGTCGAGCGACTGCCGGTGCGGGGTTTGACCTTGCCAGTCAGCTTGTGGTTGGCCGCCAGCGGACCGAGAATCGAAAGCAGCGAATCCAGGAGCGACAGTTCGATCACCTGCCCCGCTCCGCCATTGACCCGGACATGCCAGAGCGCAACCATCAGCGCGTACGCTCCATGAAGGCCCGTGGTCATGTCGGCCAGAAAGATCGCCGGCAACAGGGGCTCTCGATCGCCAAACCCGCTGATCGCGGCAAAGCCCGAATAGCCTTCGGCCAGCGTGCCAAAACCGGGCTTGTGTCGATACGGTCCGGAATGACCCCAGCCGGAGATGCGACCGATCACGAGCTTCGGGTTGATCGCATGCAGGGCCTCAGGACCAAGACCCATCCGCTCCATCACGCCGGGCCGGAAATTCTCGATCAGCGCATCGGCATCGGCGACCATGCGCCGGATCAGATCGAGGCATTCGGGACGGCGGAAATCAAGAGCCACACTGCGCTTGTTGCGCGCATAGACCTTCCAGTAGGTCTCCACCCCCTCGATCCTCATCGCCCTGAGGGTGTCGCCGGTGAGCGGCTCGAACTTGATGACGTCGGCGCCGAAGTCGGCCAGCTGCATGCTGAGCATGTTGCCCGCCGCCACGCGCGAAAGGTCGATGACGCGCACCCCCGACAAGGGTCCGCTTGCCTCGGGGCGCCAGGGTTTTTGTCGAAGCGTCTTGCCGTCAGTCATCAGTCATCCTGAGAAGCGAAGTGGAGCGCGAGCAATTCCGCACCGCCCGCCTCGGCGCGCAGGCGAATCTGTGCGTCCGACGGCCCGACGAAGATCACCGACCAAGCCGGGTAGACCACGGCCTCGTATTGGATCGACCCTTGGAGGACCAGCAGAAAATACCCGCCGCCATCGGGCGCGACCGCAGGCGGATCGATCTCGGCACCCGCACCCGCCCGGATCATCAAGGCCCCGGGGGCCGGCCCTGTCCCGGCCGACACGAGCGCATCGACGCGCACCCCCGAGCGGGCTTGCAGTACGGCCGGCGTGCTCAGTTGGGCCTGTTCGCTGAAATGTCGTTTGGGCGAGGGCTTGAGTCGTTCCCGATAACCAGGCTTGTGCAGGTAGACAGGGCCCGGGTCGGTCCGGGCCCGCAGCGTGAAATAGGCAGAGCCTTCCGGCCCGGACAGGATCGGTCCATAGCCGGTGTAGCGATCGGCGTAATGCACCGTGACGGGGGGCAGGCCCTGCGCCTGGCGGCCAATCGAACCATTGCCCGCGACGAACACCTGGAACTGATCGACCTCGTGAAAGTGCGGGAGGATCTCGTCGTTTTCGCGCATGTCGATAAGAAAGGCCTGCGGTCCGGGCAACAGGCGACCCGTTCCAACCTCTCCAAAATATTCGGTGCGCCAGCGCTCGGCGCCGTTGCCCGGAGACTTCATGACTTTGCGCCGAGGGAGCGCCTCAGTGCTGCTGACTGCGTGAATCATGCTGCATCATCCCATCAAATGACTGCTTCAACCGGCGGGCACCGCGCGTCAATTCCGCTCGATCTTTCGATCGCGCACGACCTTGCGCCAGACCTCGATCTCGCCGCGATACTTGCGTACGAAGGTCGGAACATCGAGCGCGCCTGCGATGGCCCCCTCCTTTGCGAACAGCGCCTTCATCTCGGGATCAGCCACCGTCGCGCGGATCTCGGCATTCAATCGGGTGACGATCGCGACGGGCGCCCGAGCCGGCGCGAAAACGCCCCACCAGACCTCGGCCGAAAAGCCGGGTACCCAGTCGGTAATGGGCGGGAGGTCAGGGTTGAAGGGACTGCGGCCGACAGATGAGACAGCCAGAGGGCGCAATTTGCCGCCATCGACCTGAGCGCGCGAGGAGGCCACCGTCGTGAGCAGATAGTCGACCCGGCCAGCGACCATGTCGACCATCACCTGACTGATGCCCTTGTAGGGCACGTGAATGCCGGAGGTACCCGCCATCGAATGCATCAACTCGGTACTGACGTGATTGATCGAACCCACGCCGGAAGACGCATAGGTCATCTGGCCCTTGGAGGTCCGGATCGCGTTCAGCAGGTCCTCAAAGCGCTGATGGGGTGAGCTCACAGGAACGACCATCATCAAACCGCTGGTGGCCACGAGCGCGACCGGCGCGACATCGGCGAGCGGGTCATAGGGCAGCTTGGCCTGCACCGCTGCATTGGAGGTGATCGCGCTGGACGAGAACAGTAGCGTGGCCCCATCGGCGGCCGATCGCATGACCTGATCCGCACCGATCATGCCCCCCGCGCCGGGTCGATTCTCGACCGCAATGCTGGCACCCAGGCGGGGCCCGAGGCGCGCGGCCAGGGCGCGCGCAAACAGATCGTTGCTGGCGCCCGGCGCGAAGGGGACAACCAGCTTGATCTGGGCCGGCATCTCGCTTGCATGAGCGAGGGAAGCGGCTGTGGCCGAGACAGCAAGCAGCAGCACACGGGCAAGCCCGAGTGCGCGTGATGGGATGAGCATGAGGCGTCTCCGTGCAGGGATTTGTTCGCGACAACCAAAACCGCGTTCGTCTCTAGGCACCCACATTGGGCGCGCGCCGAAACGATGCGCGGCCGACTATAGGCAGCAGCACGGCAAGCGTCAAGGCATGCGAGCATCAATTTGCTCCTCCACCGAAGGGCTGTGCCGAGGTCTGTGCTGCGCAGTGGCCGCCCCCGCCCGTCCACCACCACTTGATCCAAGCTGGATTCCGTAGAATGACGCCGATCGAATCTGGTTCGTCTCCCGACTTTGGATCCCGACCATGCGCAGCAAACTGTTTGTCCCGGCCAGTCGCGCCGAACTGTTCCCCAAGGCGCTCGCGAGCGAGGCGGACGGACTGTCTTTCGATCTTGAGGATGCCGTCGAGGAAAGTCGCAAGCCGGAGGCCCGTCAAGCGCTTGCCGCACTCCTCGATGCCCCCGAGGCCGCGCAGGCGGGCAAACGGCTGATCGTGCGCATTAATGCAAGCACGACCACGCACTTCCACGCTGATGCCGAGGCGATCGCGCGGGCCTCGCTCGACACCGTGAACCTGCCCATGGTCGAAAGCGTAGACGAGATCCTCGCGCTCGCGGGGCTGCTCGATCGGCTGGAGGCCGAGCGCGGTATCGCTCGTCCAATCGGCATCCTCGTCAACATCGAGTCGCCCCGGGGTCTGCGCCGCGCAGCCGAGCTCGCCTGCAGCCACCCCCGCGTCAACGGGCTTCAGATCGGCTACGGCGATCTTTTCGGGCCAGCCGGCATCGATCCGACCGATTTCGAGGCCGCCCAATTCGTGCGAATGCAGGTTCGGATGGCCGCTGCCGAGGCCGGAGTCGCTGCCTTTGACGGTGCGCACACCAATATTCGCGACCTCGAGGGCTTCAGACGCAGCTGCGCGGCGGCCGCGCGGCTCGGTTTCGTGGGCAAGAGCTGCGTTCACCCCACCCAGATCACTGCGGCCAACGAAATCTTCATGCCGGACCCGGCGCACGTTGCGCACGCCCGGCGTGTGGTCGCGGCAGCCGAGGAGAATCTGGCGCGCGGCGTAGGCGCTTTCTCGGTCGACGGCCAACTGGTCGATGGCCCGCTCATCGATCGGGCGCGGGCCTTGGTCGCGCGCGCCGAGCGCCATTGATCGAACGGTTCGTGTTCAATCGAAGTATCCTTTCCAGAAAACAGTCAGCGTTCAATTCCAAGCAACGGAGGAGCTCCACATGAATTCGTCACTTCGGTCAGGCAATCGACGTCATTTCATCGCAGCCGGCGCGAGCCTGGGCGCGGGCCTCATGCTTCCCAGCCTCACCGCCGCGCAGCAGGTGAGTCTGCCCAAGACGATCCGGATCGTTGTGCCGTTTTCGCCAGGCGCGAGCAATGACCTGTTTGCCCGGGCCCTCGCCCAGCGGCTCGCGCCCAAGCTCGGTCTTAACGCGATCGTGGAGAACAAGCCGGGCGCGGGCGGTCGGATCGGCGCCGAACTCGTGGCGCGCGGCGAGACCGATGGATCAGTGCTGCTCTTCAGCTCAAACTCCTTCACCACCGGCGCGGCCATGACACCCAAGCTGCCCTATGACATGGAGAAATCCTTCGAGCCGGTTGCCCTGATGGCCCGCAGCCCCATGATCCTGCTGGTCGCAGCCAACAGCCCGCTAAAAAATGTCGCTGACGTCGTGGCAGCCGCCCGCCGAGACGGGCCCAAGATGACCTTCGGCTCGTCTGGCGTAGGCGGCCTCAATCACATGGCGACCGAACTCTTCCAGTACGTGGCGAAGATCAACACCACGCACGTGCCTTACAAAGGGATGGCCGGGGCCGTCACTGACCTGATCGGCGGCAACATCCAATACCTCATCTCGACCTCGGCCTCCGCAGGCGCGCAGGTGCGCAGCGGCCAGTTGCGCGCATTGGGCGTCTCATCGACCGACAGGTCTCGCTTCATGCCTGAATTGCCGCCGATCGCCGAAACCCTGCCCGGCTATGGCATAGAGGGCTGGTGGGGCGTGTACGCACCGGGTGGCACGCCGGCCCCGATCGTTGCTGCGCTCAATCAGGCGATCCGCGAAGTCAACCGCGAGCCCGAAATCGAGCAACTGCTCGCGCGCGAGACGGCGGTGTCGAGCGAAATGGATCCCGCCGCATTCCGCAAGTTCTACCTGGATGAGCTCAACCAGTGGAAAAAGCTGGTGGCCGAGCGCAACCTGATCGGCAAGTGATCGATGCGCGCCGCCGTGTTGCCCGCCTTCGATCGCCAGACGAACTCGAGCCCGGCCACGCCGGCCGATCGGTCCGCAATCCTGGCCGATCCCGGCTTCGGCCGTTTCCACTCCGACCACATGGTGTCGATCAGCTGGACGGCTGACCGGGGTTGGCACGACGCACGCCTGCGTCCCTACCAGGCACTCTCGATGGACCCGATGTCGCTCGTGCTGCATTACGCGCAAGCGGTCTTCGAGGGGCTCAAGGCCTACCGCCACACGGACGGATCGATCCAGGCCTTCCGGCCTGAGCTCAATGCTCGGCGGCTGAACGCCTCGGCCCAGAGGCTGGCCTTACCCGAGTTGCCCGAAGCGCTTTTCATCTCAAGCCTGTGCGAATTGGCAGTGATCGACCGGGAGTGGGTGCCGACAGCACCTGAGACCTCTCTCTATTTTCGCCCACTGCTGATTGCCGATGAGGCGTTTTTGGGCGTCCGGGCCGCCGAGCGCGTGAGCTTTCATCTGGTCGCAAGCCCCGCGGGCGCCTATTTCCCGGGAGGTGTCAAACCAGTGCCCGTCTGGGTGTCGACCACGCAGAGCCGCGCCGGCCGGGGTGGCACAGGATTCGCCAAATGTGCGGGCAACTACGCGGGCTCACTCGCCGCGCTCGCTGAGGCACGCGGCAAGGGCTGTCCCCAGTCACTTTTTCTGGACGCCTCTGAACGTCGCTATATCGAGGAGATGGCTGGCATGAACGTGTTCATCGTTCATCAGGACGGACGGATCGCGACTCCCGAACTCGGCGACAGCATTCTGCCGGGCGTGACGCGGGCGAGCCTCATCGAGCTCGCTCGCCACGAGGGCCACCCGGTCGAAGAGCGGAAGATCGCGCTCGATGAGGTGCTCGAGGGCTTGCGTGAGGGCTCGATCACCGAAGTCTTTGGTTGTGGTACGGCCGCGGTGATCTTTCCGGTAGCCGGTCTGCGAGGGCCGGATTTTTCGGTCGACACGCGGCCCACCGAAGACGGCGGCGTCACCATGAAACTGCGCGCGCGCCTGACCGATCTTCAGTTTGGCCGCGTCGACGACACCCGCGGCTGGCTGATGCAGCTCACTTGACCAGGCTGATCTTCGCGTCAGCGATCACCTTGCTCCAGGCGTTCAACTCGCCGCGCAGACGGACACCAAAATCGGCGCTCGAGCCCCCGATCGAATCGGTGCTCATCTTCGCAAGCTGACTTTGAATGGCCTTGTCCTTGAGCGCGGCATTGAAGACGGCATTCAGACGATTGACCGCGGCCTCGGGCATGTTTGCGGGCCCCCAGAGACCAAACCAGGTCATCGACACAAAGCCAGGCAAATCCTCGGAGATCGTAGGCAGGTCGGGCACCAGCGGCGAGCGCTCAGGGGAAGACACGCCCAGGGCCCGAACCTTGCCCTCCCGCGCCTGTGGATAGCCCGAGGAGAAACTGTCAAAAATCACGTCAATGCGGCCCGCGATGAGATCCGGCATCGCGAGCGCAGTCCCCTTGTAGGGCACGTGAGTCATCTGAATCCCGGCGATCGCCTTGAAACGCTCACCAGACAGGTGAGGGATGCCGCCGACACCGGCTGAACCGAAATTCAGCCTGCCAGGATTCTTCTTTGCATAGTCGATGAACTCACGGACGGTCTTCACCGGCAAACTGACCGGCACGATCATGATCGAGGGTGATTGAGCCAGGAACACGATCGGCGTGAAACTGCGCAGCGGATCGTAGCCAATCGCCGGATTGAGGATAGGGCCGATGACGTGGGTGCTGTTGGTGCTCAGGAGGATGGTGTAGCCGTCGGGTTCGGCCTTCGAGACGATGCCTGCACCCAGCGAGCCGCCCGCGCCCGCGCGGTTTTCGATGACCACCGACTGCCCGATATCGGTCGACACTTTGTTGACCAGCAGCCGCGCAAGGTTGTCCGTCCCCCCTGCAGGCGGGAAAGGCACAACCATCCGAATGGCACGATTCGGGTAGTCCTGAGCCACTGCACCAGCCGAGATGCAGAGCGCCACGACTGCACAAAGACTGCGAAGATGAGCATTCATCGACGATCTCCTGTTGTAAGCACACCAAACGCGGTGTTATACCACGCGCAAAGGTGCGGGATTGGATTGGTCCTTGTGCGGCGCTTGGGGTTCGGGCACGCTTGCGGCGCATCATCATTCAATCTTTTTAACACTGCAGGACCCATCTGATGCCACCTTCCATTTCCAGCGCACCGGCCCTCCTGGTCGGCGGCCGATACCAGGCCCAGCAAACGATTGGTCGTGGGACGATCCCCCGCCTATGGGACAAGATCACCCGCAGCAGCCGGCAGCAGGTGGCCATCCACCTGCCCGCGACCGGGGCCCAGCCCGCCCGGCATATCGCAACAGGCGTGCCACGCGCCGACTTTCGACGACTGATGCGGGTTGAGAACTCGCGGCAGCAGCAATCCTCCAGCTCGGCCGAGCACGGCGATCGGGTTCAAAGCGCCCGGCGACCAGGCGAGTCCGCCGAACTGGCACAAACCGCACGACAATTGACAAACGCTGCGGCGATCCCGAACGAAACGCTGCAGGATGATGAGGCGATCCTGCTCGCCCGGCAAATGGGTCGGGGCGAATTCGGATTCCTGTTCCGGGCCGCTCCAGACTCGCTTCAAAGCGTCCTCGCGGCGATTGAGACGCGCGAGCCACAGCTCGCCGCGCTTGTGCTGGACCGCTACCAACTGGACGGCGATGAGGCGGACGCCGCCCGGCACGCCGAATCACTGCTTGCCGCGCTGCGGAGCGCCTCACCCGAACAAGCCGTCGCTCAGGCCCGCAGCGCGCTGGAGGCGGCATTCCACGCCAATGTGGCCCAGCGACTTGAATCGATCGAGCGATCGCTCGACGCGCAATACGGCGCGAATGTTCATCCGCCTTCGACCGATCGTCTGCTCAAGCGTGATAGGGAGATCGCCTCGAGGCTCAGCCACCTTCTGATCGACGACAGCGACCGGATGATGTCGCCCGCCGGGATCGATCTGACGATCCAGGCCTGCACCCAGCGTCTGCCACCGGCCGCCACCACGCCCTCGGTCGCCAGCACCCTGCGCTCGCTCGCCACGCTGCGCGATGACGATGGCATCCGGCGCCTCGTCGGGTCGATCGGCGACTCGGGCGTTGAGGATGCGCGAGTCGCGCCGAACGCAGAGGGCATCGTCCGGGCGAGCCTGGGATTGTCAGCCGACTCACCGATCGACCGTGCGGCCCTGCGGCGCACAGCGCTCTCGGCGCTGTTCACGCCCCTACGCCAGGGCAAGGTCGGCTCCTGCTTTGCGACCTCGGTAGGCAATCTGATCAAGACCACCACGCCCGAGGCCTTCCTGCGCGACATCAAGCGCATGCTCGAAACAGGAGAACTGGCACGGAGCCGGGCGGAGTCGCCTGCGACACGGCAGGCCGTGCCCATCAGTCTGCAGACCGACACGTCACGGCTCGAGCGCGGCTTCAGCAGCCCGAATGACCCCGCCCAGGCGGGGGACCTTCGCACGGCAGTCAGCCTGGGGCGCTCGACCGGTGTGGAAGGCTATTTCCAGACCGAACGCGACATCCAGGCGGCCCGAGCCCTGATCAAACAGGGCATGCCACTCGGTCCCGGCAAGGCGGCCGAGCCCTCGGCCGGCGCGGTGCTGCGCCAGGTGATAGCAACCCGGCATGGCGCAACGGGCGTGGTCGGCGATATCGATCAGGTCCGCTCCCGAATACGCGACCTGATCACCGAGCGGAGCGATCTGAAAGAGCGCGTGATTCCCGATGCCACACGGCAGTCCAAGACCTCGACGGCCGACCTCGACAAGTCGCGAGCTGAAATGAACGCGGCGCGGGCGGCATACGAACGGGTCCAGGCCGAGCGGATGCCGCCAGGCTGGATCGAGCGGCAA
>Ga0169931_10004342_pt1 | contig 22083 bp, 15 predicted proteins | sample Kivu_15m_20L_FD_129675 | JGI IMG/M metagenome (GOLD analysis project Ga0169931, IMG submission 129675) | Freshwater microbial communities from Lake Kivu, Western Province, Rwanda to study Microbial Dark Matter (Phase II) - Kivu_15m_20L... | ecosystem: Environmental > Aquatic > Freshwater > Lake...
AAGTGGCGAATTGCGATCATGATCATCTTCGTTGTGGCCATGGTGCTAACGCCTGCGGACCCGATCAGCATGCTCCTGATGGCTTTTCCGCTAACGTTCCTTTATTTCGTCGGAATTGGTTTGTGCCAATGGATGCCGGGTCGTCGAGCCAATCCCTTTGGGGACGTCCCGGAGCCAGCGGCCTAATTGACCGTCTGGCGCCAAGACTCTGCTGGGAAAGAGGCCAGAGCAGCCGGTCCAACACCTTGTCCAACCTACTTGAGGAGCTTGAAAGTGTTTCTGAATCGTTCTCGGGTGGTTCCCTTTGCGACCGGCTCAAAGCTGGTCTTGATTTTGACCTTGGCACTTAACGCGGGGCTGTACGGTTTCGCCGTGGGGCAGGAACCAGCTGCTGTCGCCCCTGCAGAGTTGCTGCAAAAGTTGCGGCAGGCCGGAGCTCGAGTCCAGCAAATATCCTCTGCCGAGCCGGCAATGGAGGTCAATTTCCAGCTCGCTCCGAGCGAAGTGAATGATGCATCACTGGGCGGCTTGGAGTCGGTACCCAATTTGATTTGGTTGAATCTTGCCGAGACCAAGATTACGGATGAAGGATTAAAAGCCGTCGGCAAGCTGAAAGACCTCGAGCGGCTTCATTTGGAGAAGACTGGAATTGGCGACGAGGGACTGACCCATTTGGCTCAGTTGGAGAAGCTCACCTACCTGAACCTTTACGGCACGAAGGTAACCGACAGTGGGCTGATGAAGCTGGCGAATCTCAAACAATTGCGCCGAGTTTACGTTTGGCAGTCACAGGTCAGCGACGAGGGAATTGCCAAATTGCGCGAGGCGCTCCCTGATTGCCGCGTGATTGGGGAAGTAAAGCTGACCCCGGCCGCACCGCCAGTTCCGCCCGCGGAGCCGGAGGGCGGGGCACCCGCCCAAGGAGAAAAAACTCCGGCTGACAAGCAGGAAAAGGGTGGAAATTCCCAATAGCCGCCACAAACCGCAGGGAAATCTTTGCGAGTGACTCTGATTTGCTCCGCACGACTTGAGTAAAACCGGAACAGCGGGTAAACATAGAAACAGCTCATCCAGCAGGTCATCTTCGTTTGACCGGCATCCGGAGGATAAGCGAATGGTTAGCAGGCTGATTCGAAATCAGTTGCCGGGTAACCGGTTGCGGGTTCGACTCCCGTGTCCTCCGCTCCAAAGCATCGGCATTGTCGGCAACGACAACGACCGGTGCTTTTTTTGTTGGCCTTTGCAGCTTGTCAGCTTAGCGGCTTAAGAAGTTGACTGAGCAGAATCGTCTTTAATGCCAAATCGCTGCGGCCTGCGCGCAGTTTGCACACACATGTTTTGGCGGTCACACTAGGCCGGGGCTGTTTTCTGAAGTCTGTCTATCACAGATGCAGCTCAAATTTGCTGCTGAATTCGCGTCGCGATTTGCTGGGGCGACTCTTGGTAAATGTCATCGATCGGGAGATCGGCTCCGTTCAGCTTCACGAAGACACCCGCATTTGACGAACGGATGCGGAAGGAACGATCTTTTTTGGCTTCCATCACGCCGCGAACATCCGCCCAGAGCAAGACCCCCTGATAGTCACCTTGCATCATGGCCAGACCTTGGGGGCTGAAGACCAGACAACTGTTCGCGAGTTTTGGTGGAACTTTCATGGGGCTGTTCCAAATCACGACACGGCCGAAGACAAAACCGAAAAAACTGATAAATAAAAAGAGTACTGCGAGGAACCCAAACGGGGTCCTGCCCATATCCGCAGCAGGGATCCACAAAACAGCGCTGATGCATAGGGCCAGAAAAACAGCGTTTCGGCGATACCTTGCCGGCGGGATTTCGTATGCCGAAATCTGTTTTCTTGCCGGAATCACGACCACCTTGTTTGGGCCAAAGAGGTCGAGTTGCTGCTGGACATATTCCTGCATTTCCTTTGGCGGCTCATTCGTCCGAATTGAAGTGGCGTGAGCGAGCACATGGTTCTCAATTTCCGAGACGGGAAAACCCGGCACATCGGGAAGCTGCAGCAGCCAGCGATTACTGGCAATTGCCAAAACCTGCCCTGACCTTTTCCAGCGTGACCTTCTGACCGCGACGATTTCGTCATAAGGAATCTCGATGCTGGGGCGCTGAATCTCAATCGCCGTAGGGCCCAGCCGCAAACGGATTTGGTAACGCGAGACGCTCCAGAGAAAAATGCCAAGCAGCAAAGGGAACACTGCCAGGAAGAGCAAACCGAAATTTTCGTTCAAAAAGCCTACGGTAGCTATTGCTACAGCCAGCACGAGCGCAATGTAAGCCGGATAGGCAGACTTCCGCGGCGTTGCGTATTCAATTCCGTTCATGACTGGTGATAAAAAACGACAATGAGGTTGTGAAGAAAGTGCGCGATCATTGGCAGCAGCAAGCCACCGCTGGCGACCCGGAAGTAACCAAACACCAGTCCAGCGAAAAAGAGGTAAGGAACGCTCAGTGGTACGCCGAGGTGGAGCAAGGCGAATGCCAGAGAGCTAATAAAGATTGCTGTCCCCGCTGAAGTGTGTTGACGCAATATTCCCAGCATCAGGTACCGGACGAATAGCTCCTCGACGATCGCTGGCTGGAGACAGAAAGTCAAGATTACCCACCACCAGAGTTGCTGATTGGCCATCATTGACTCGTCCTCCTGGGGCCCCACCCACAGTTGCACCAAGTGGTGATAACCGAAGTTAGTCGCCAGCAAACCAGCCAGCAGCGGAAGAAAAAGCAGCCAAGCAATCCAGGGGCGCCTCGCTGGTTGATTCGAAATGATATTGCCACACTGTGACAGAGCGTAAAGAACCAGAAACGTATCGACGAGCTCTACCGAAGTCATTAGCGTGAGCCGGTAGATTTCAAGAGTCTCGGGATCAGCTTCCTTGGAATTTACCCCATAGATCATGATTGCCCCGTGAATCACGCTGCTAATCAGGAGTAAACCAAAGGTGACGAAGAAAATCTTCAGTTGACGTGCATGAGAGACCGTCTCGCTGCTCGATGCTTCATCGAAAGCACTCGAGCTTTTTTCCGTAAGTTGACGATTGCGATTAGGGGCCGCACACCACTGACAAGCGGCAAGGGAGCGAGGGAATGATTTTTCACATCGCCAACAAACGGCTTGTTCCACCTCAGCTTCAGTGTTGGCAATTGAGGCGGCAGCGTCGTTTTCGATAGGGGCCAGAGTATCCTGTAGGGCCCCCTCCAGCGGCGTGTTCGAGGCGAAGCCCTCGAGCCATTCCCTTGGTGGATTGTGCCCCGAATCTCGTGAACGGTCTTCAGGAGGATCGCTGCTCATTGTGGCGAGGTTCGCTCAGGCTGACTTGTCGGCAAGTTCGTCACTCAACAGATGCGTGACTGATGTCCATAGCAAGGGCAAGGTTCAGACTGGACCGGGCTTTGTCTTAGGATGCGAACGGCGGTCTGATGAATGCACTCTCGGCAGCTTTCTTTTCTTTTTCATAAGCAAGTGCAGCCTGAATTGCCTTAAAGAGCGCGATAATGACTAGCAATTTGATCAGCCAGCCCCTGACGAACACGCTTGCATCGCCATCACTCATAAATGTAATGAATGCGAATCCTGCAAACAGCCCAATGTAGAGCAAGAGGCCGGTGACGGTGCACGCAACGGGAAAGCGATAAACCAGCAGTCCAAGAAAAATAAAACTAATGCCACCCAAGATTCCGCCGAGATTCAAAAGCTGTGTAGCTTTGGTGTTAGAGTCTTCCAATTCTTGTAGTTTTTGCTCGTCAACGATTTGCCCCTGGGCTCGCAAGGGGGCAAGTTCTTTCTCGAATTGAGCCTTGACCAGCGAGCGAGCGCCAATCACGAAGAATAAGCCGATGATGAATTGCACGACTCCGACCACAATTAAAATCCAACGAGCTTTCCTGAGCTGTTGCTTTCGCGCTTCTTGCGCCAGATTTCTCCTTCCAGTTTGAGAACCGAAAGGCTGATTGAATGGGTTCGACGCAGGCTTGTTGGAGGGGGAAAAACTCATTCTTTTGTCCACTTAGAGACGACTGTCGAAAAGTTCCGATCGCGTTTCGTTCCCCTCATTTTGGGAGTCAAATGGACCAATTGCAAGTATTCATCACGATTAGTTTATGCTTATTTAAAACCTATTCCTTGTTTGCTGAGAGTTCTCAGTCACTTTAACGCCCAGCCGGAGGCAATGGGATTCACATTCGGTCTCGTTTGCGAGCAATCGGAGGTTGTCTACCTAAATCTTGGTATCCAGCCCGTTGGTCGAAACTGCCTATTGACGGCCAGACCGTTAAAAAGCGGAGCGGACCATGCTTTGCACCACGCTTGGCATGGCTACCACCAAAAGAGTATCCGCTCGAACTCAGCGATTTCGCGGTTCAGCCGAGGGGCGGCCGGAATTTCTGAAAAAGGGCGAACCTTCCGAGCGTCGCCCAAGCATTGAATCAAGCTGTTTTTTTAACTGTGGCGGTGAAACATTGATCGCACAAAGCTTGCCTTGCTTATCAAGCACCGCGACATAAGGCGGCTCAGCAATCCCCAACTCCTTTTCCAACTGATCAACCACTTGCTGGTGGTCTTTCAACTGAAGGTGCCACTCTGGAAGCCGCTTGAATACTGACTCGGCTTGTTCCGCCGAACAGTCCTCAGTGCCAATCCCCAGCAGGCAGACTCGATCGTTGCCGTAATTCTTCAGTAATTTGTCGAGTTCTTGGGCCGTTTGAAAGGCGGCTTGAGCGCTTTGGTTACTCCAGAAATAGACGACCACAATTTGGCCTCGCAGCGAATCCCCGTTGATTTGCTTGCCGTCGGGCAGCTGTCCCAGCAGCGGCAGCGGTTTGCCTAGTGAGTCGAGACGAGCATAGCCGAGCGTGGCGGTTTGCTGAGCCGTTTGCGCGACGAGCGGGTCTTTGTTCTGAGACATCTTCCGTTCCAGCAACTGATAAATGTCTCGGGCGTTGCGGAACTTGCCGAGTTGTTCGTAGTAAATCGCTCCATCCCGGATCAGTTCCAAGGCCGCCTTCCCCGCCTGCGGATGAGAAGCCAACTTGGCGAGGCAATCGAGCAGGAACTCGTCCGCGCCCGGTTCATTGTCTCGCAACCGCTCGATCGCTTCGTCGAACCGCACTTCGAACATTAAAATTTTGTCCGGCAGTTCCGCGGCAATCGACTTCAGCCGATCAGTCTTTTGCTCTTTGAGTGAATCTCGCATCTGCTCAAGCAAGTTGATCGCAACGTCATACCGGCGGCGGGCCGCCAAAATGTTTGCTTGGCCATCGAGAAAAACACAGACCGCCTCGTCCTCCGGGAATTTTTCGAGCAACAAACGAGTCCGCTCCAGTGCCGGATCGGCTGCCGCATTTTCAATTTTCAAGTAGTCGATCACGCCAATTCCGACATCCCCGATCAAAACCAACTTGCGAACATCTTCAATCGGATGGTTTCGGTGTTTCTCGATGGCCTCAATCAATTGCCCCCGAGAACGGAGGTTTCTTGTCTCGGAAAGGTTTACGAGCGAATAGACCTGAGAGATGAGCGTCTCGCGATAGTCATTTTCGGTCAGAGGGAGTTCAAGCAACTCCGTCGCGAGGTCCACTCGCATTTGCCAGTCGAGAATCCGCTGAGAATAAGAAACCTCGGGCTCTCGAGCCTTGAGAAAACTCATAATCTTCAGCAGTTCTTGCGTGTCTTCTGAGTAGCCTTTGCCATCGGCAGTAAACGTTGGCAGCGCGAACTGAGCCGTCGAGTCGGCGCCTACCAAACGGCCGACCTGACCAAGACGTTCTTTTAGAAACTCGGAGTAAACAATCGAGCTGGCAAGAAAAAGAAAGATGCTGATGTGGAGCCCGCTCTGGCGGTCGAACCTACTGCGACTCTCCTTGACCACGGCGACTTGTTCAGTCATTGACGTCTCGCTTTCGCCGCTCGATTAGTTTCGGGATACATTCGGGGTGACCCAGCTTTGACCGAATTCTACTTGTTCAGCCCACGAAAATCACCCGTTTTTTGCTTTTAACAGCTCAATTGTCGACTAGCCCTGCGGCGCCGCCCCCGCATTCGCAACATTCTTGCGGATTTCCGGATCGATAAAGAGGACTCGGAGTTGATGCAGCATCTGCTCGAGCATGCCAGCTTCATCTTTGGATAGATTGCCCCGCGTCTTTTCCTCGATCACACCGAGCAAATCGATGAGATGTTTGGCCATTGCCAAATCAGGAGCTTGCTGAGCCCCCGCAGGAACACTCAGCATGCCCATTGCCGACATTGCCTGCATCGAGAACGTCGTGACGAGGAGCTCAAAAGAAGCTTCGGGATACTCTTGATCCATGTTTTGTAAACCTTTGACTGAAGAGGAACTCGATTGCGTCTGTTCTTCACACCCAACCCGGGATTTCCAATCATCCTCAACTACGATTCTTGGTTCCGAATCAAACGTGCCGATCAAACCTTGCCGTGTTTGCTACCTCAATTGGTTGGCATGCATCGAGATGGTGAACCGGATAAAAGAACGCCGTCAGGAACCTGATTCAACCATCGAATCCCGAGAATTCCTTCGAACGGCTGCTTGAACAAATCCGGAAAACAGCGGGTGAGGCTGAGTTGGTTTGGACTTGAACTCGGGGTGGTACTGAACGGCAACAAACCAAGGGTGGTCAGGGAGTTCGACGACTTCAACCAGCGATCCTTGCTTGCTGGTTCCCGAGAAGGTCATTCCGTGAGCTTCAAATTGCTTCCGGTACTGGTTGTTGAACTCGTAGCGATGTCGATGCCGCTCTTGAATTTGCAAAGCTCCGTAGCACTCTGCAGCCTTGGAGTCAGCGGCTAGTTCCGCAGGCTGTGCTCCCAATCTCATCGTACCGCCCTTCTCTGTGATGTTCTGCTGTTCGTCCAGTAAGCAGACCACTGGATAAGGCGTGTTCTTGTCGAACTCGGTGGAGTTAGCATCGGCGAGTCCCGAGACATTGCGGGCAAACTCGATCACGGCACACTGCATCCCGAGACAAATTCCCAGGAAAGGAATCTTTCGCTGTCGAGCCCAGCGAATCGCGTCGACTTTTCCTTCGACGCCGCGTTCACCAAAGCCACCCGGAACGAGAATGCCATCGTAACCCGAGAGCAAACGCTCGGGACCCTCACGCTGGATATCCTCGCTCAGAATTCGACCCACTCGAATCTGGGCATGGTGCTCCATTCCGGCATGGTCAATCGCTTCGTAAATCGATTTGTAAGCATCCTTGTGCTCGGCATACTTGCCGACGACCGCAATGCTGATTTCGGTGTCTGGATTCCGCAAGCGATGAAGCAGTTCGCGCCAATCATCCAGTTCCAGCGTCTTGGCATTCAGTCCTAACTGCTTCACGATCAACTCGTCCAGCCCATTCTCGACCAGACTGAGCGGTACTTCGTAGATCGAAAAATCCTTGTCCCGCTCTTCAATTACCGCACGCACCGGGACATTGCAGAAAAGCGCAATCTTCTCGCGGTCTGAGGCGGGAAGTTGTCGCTCGGTTCGGCAGATTAAAACGTCGGGCTGGATACCGATTTGCCGTAGCAGACCTACCGAGTGCTGAGTCGGCTTGGTCTTTAATTCGCCGGCCGCTTTTAGATAAGGAATCAGTGTCAGATGGATGTAAAGGCAGTTCTCTTTGCCCACATCGAGGGCAAACTGGCGGATTGCTTCGAGAAACGGTTGGCTTTCAATGTCGCCAACCGTTCCGCCGATTTCGGTGATCACAACATCGACGTCATCTTCGGCCAGCCTCGAAATGCAGCGTTTGATTTCGTTGGTAATATGGGGAATGACTTGAACCGTCTGGCCAAGAAACTCTCCGCGACGTTCCTTCTCGATGACTTTCAGGTAGATTTGGCCAGTCGTGTAGTTCGATTGGCGAGTGAGCGGACTGTGCGTGAATCGCTCGTAGTGTCCCAAGTCGAGGTCGGTTTCGCTGCCGTCATCGAGAACGTAAACCTCGCCGTGCTGGTAGGGGCTCATCGTCCCAGGATCGACGTTGATATACGGATCGAGCTTTTGCATCTTGACCCGCAAACCGCGCCGCTCGAGCAGCATTCCAATCGAAGCACTCGTCAGACCTTTGCCTAAAGAGCTGACCACGCCACCCGTAACAAAAATGTACTTCGCCATCCTGATAATCCCCCCAACCAAGAACTGGCTACCCAGCAGGCAGCCGAAAATCCTAATAGCCACTTTCCCGAATCAGCGCATCGGGAAAAGAAATCAACGCGGCAAGAACAAGAAACCAGAAATGCCAGTCGCCTCGCTCCGCCAGTTAGCGACTTCCCTGCACCGGCACTCGGCGCGATCGGTCGACAGCCCAAATTTTAACACTTGCCCAGACGGCTGACAAAGGCTCGGTAATCCTCCGCCGTATCGATACCTTTTGCCTGTTTTTCCACGATCGCGACGACGATTTCCCCACCAGCCTGCAGGATTCTCAGTTGCTCGAGCATTTCCGTTTGCTCCAGCGAAGAAGCCGGCAATCCGGAAAATTTGCTGAGAAATTCCCGCCGGTAGACATACAGGCCCAGATGTTGCCAAAACAGCGGTGGCTCGCGGTCCAGCATCTCCGGGTTCCAATTCCGCGGGTGAGGGATCGGACTGCGACTGAAGTAAAGTGCCCGTCCGTCGTGACGCAGGACGACTTTGACACAAGCAGGATCGTCCAGCACCGAGCGCTCGCGAATCGGGCAGACGACCGTAGCCGCATCGGCGGTGGGCGATCGTCGCAGCAGGTCAATTGCCCGATCAACTGCATCGGGATTCATTTCGGGCTCGTCACCCTGCAGGTTGACAATCAATTCGCAATCAGGAACCGCGGCGGCCGCTTCAGCAATCCGGTCCGTGCCGCTGGTGTGCTGCGGGTCGGTCATGACGGCTTCGCCGCCAAAACGCTCGACCGCCTCCAGGATCTCTCGGTCATCGGTTGCAACCAATACGCGGTTCGCTAAGCGACACCGGCGAGCTGCTTCGACCGTATGCAGAATCAGCGGACGCCCCGTCTCCGCCAGCAACATCTTGCGCGGCAACCGAGTCGATTGAAGTCGGGCGGGAATGATGATTGCGGTTTTCAAGCTCGACCTCGCATGATTCAAACTAAAAATCCAAAACCTGATTCAAATGTTGATGTCGAAGAGAACTGTCGCCCAGATCCATTCTGCCCCCGGGGCGACCTGCTCTGCTTGAAAAAGCCGATCACTTTTTCGAACTCGCTGCGAGAACCCAATTAGCAACCTTCCTCCCTGTTGCATTTAAGGGGAGCGATCCCAGTTCCTCGCTGGAAACCCAAGCAAAATCCCTCGCGCCCGCTGGTAAACGTCCTTCGATTCGGCCCCGAAAACAATCGAGCGTGATGCGGTACTTGGTGACCGCATGCCGAAGTCGCTTCGTCGAGGGTTCGACGGCCAATTTCAAGCCAAACTCGGTCTTCATCCGCGCGGCGACTTGGTCCTCAAGGCTCACTCGACGAGACTCTGCTGTCGGCTCGCCCAGCGTGACCCTTGGAAAATCCCAAAGCCCCGTCCAGTTTTCGCCCGCTCCGCATTGTCTCAGTAGGTACCGGTCGTTGCGAGAGACGACAGCCAAAGCATCGTGCCGGGATTGATATTCCATCCGCGGAGTAAGCACCGGCAACTTTTCCTGAATCCCTTCAGCAAAGGCGCGGCACCAAGCCCGCACCGGACATTTCGGACAATCAGGCTGGCGGACCCGACAGATCTCGCTGCCCAGTTCCATCAAGCCTTGATTCAAATCCCGCGCTCCCTTTCCCTTGGGAAGTAGAGACTCAGAGAAAGCCCAAAGCGTCTGCTCACTCTGTTTCTCACGCGCGTTCGCTTTCATTCCAAGCAATCGGGCGTAGACCCGAATCGTGTTCCCTTCGAGAATCGGAAACGGACGGTCGAAAGCAATCGACATGATTGCGCCCGCCGTGTAGCGGCCGACCCCGGGCAGTGCGAGCACGTGCTCAAAGCTCTCGGGAAATTCGCCGCGGTGATTGGCGACGATTTGTTTGGCAGCTGCATGGAGTTGCCTGGCACGGCGATAGTAACCAAGCCCTTCCCACAGCTTGAGCACCTCGGCTTCATCGGCAGCAGCAAGTTTGGCGACCGTGGGAAATTTGGAAATGAACCGGTTGAAAAAATCAATCACAGTGATGACTTGGGTCTGCTGCAGCATGATCTCGCTGACCCAGACGCGGTAGCCACTTGGCTGGTCGCGCCACGGCATATTTCGCTGATGCTTACGGAACCAGTTGGTCAGCGCGCGGCGAAACTGGGGCTCGTTCCCGGCTCCCGGCCATTCCAGTTGGGAGTCATCATGAGCGACTGCTCCCCTGCTCTGCCGACAAACCGTCATGTTTTCCCCGCATCGAGCAATCGTTCAATGTTCGCAGGCCAAGCCAACTAAGGGCGGACTGTTGGGCGACCAATCGAGTAGTAAGTGAACCCAAGCTGCCGCAGATTTTTCGGGTCGTACAAATTCCGCCCGTCAAAAATCAATTTCTGTTTCAGGGCCGCCGCGATCTCTTCAAATTCCGGGTGGCGGAACACGTCCCACTCGGTATTGATCGCCAGCGCATCGGCATCTTTCAATGCGTCCATCGCCTGCTCCGCATAACTGATTCTGTCGCCTAGTTCATGGCGTACGTTTTCAAGTGCTTCGGGGTCGAACGCGCAAACGGATGCACCTTTCTCCAGCAGTGACTCAATCAGCACGAGCGCTGGTGCCTCGCGGATGTCATCAGTCTTGGGCTTAAAAGCCAAACCCCAGACGGCGAAGCGAACTCCCTCAAGATTGCCTCGGAAATGCTGGTTGATTTTCTCCATCAACACATGTTTCTGCCGGTTGTTGACTTGGTCCACGGCAGTCAGGATTTCGGGCTGCACGCCATGGTTGCGGGCCATTGCACTGAGAGCCCGCACGTCTTTCGGAAAACAGCTACCGCCATAGCCCACACCGGGAAAAAGGAATTGGAAACCAATCCGCTGGTCGTGGCCAATGCCGCGGCGCACGTCATTGATATCCGCATCCATCCGTTCACAGAGGTTGGCCATTTCATTGATGAAGCTAATCTTGGTCGCCAGCATCGCATTGGCGACATACTTGGTCAGTTCGGCACTCTCCGGTGACATCACCAAGAAGGGCTTGTCGGTTCTCAGGAACGGAGAGTAGAGCTCGCGCAGCAATTCGCCCGTCTCGGATTCGCGGACGCCAACCACCACGCGGTCGGGATACATAAAGTCATTGATCGCCGCGCCTTCTTTCAGGAATTCAGGATTGCTCGCGACGGCGTAAACTCGCTTGTTTAATGACTTGAGCCGGTCGTAGATCCAGGCGTTAGTGCCGACTGGAACCGTGCTCTTGGTGACGATCACTGCATCATCACGCAAGTTCGGAGCAAGGGAGTCGACAACGCTTCGCAGTGCAGAGAGATCGGCGCTTCCATCGTCTCCCTGTGGGGTGCCCACGGCGAGGTAGACGACTCTCGCCTTGCGAACCGAGTCAGCCACATCCGTGGAAAACCGCAGTCGGCCCGCCTTGGCATTGCGCAGCACCATTTCGGTCAAACCCGGTTCGTAAATCGGTATTTGTCCCTGTCTCAATCGCTCAATCTTCTGCTCGTTGATGTCAACGCAAGTGACGTGGTTGCCACTTTCAGCAAAGCAAGTTCCTGTGACGAGACCGACATAGCCAGTCCCGATCATTGCGATTTCCATGGATGTCTTCCTGATTCAATTGAGATGAGAAGCAGTCCCGGCGACCTGCTCAGCCGCAGATTTTCAGTGGCCCGAAAATCGACTTCAGTGAGCAATCGCCAGCACCGCTATCCAGCAACGCCTCCAAGCGGACACGCAGCTTTTTGTTTCGATTCCATTCCCGCGATTTTTGTTGATATGACAAAGCAGGCCCTGCCGCCAAGGCTTACTCGGTTGGAGCACCATTTTCGGCCGGGGCTTCACCGGTGCCGTTGTCAGTCGGATCCGATTCGACAGCAGCCGTTTCGCCTTCCTCGCCGGGTGGGACTTTGACGACAGCCGCCAGCAAGTCGCCGTCGTCCATTCGCATGATCCGCACGCCTTGAGTGTTGCGTCCAATTGACTTGATGTCGCGGCAAGCGAGTCGCTGTAATTTGCCCCGAGTCGTCATCAAGAGGATTTGGTCTTCGTCTCCCACCGGAACAATCGCGACAACCTTGCCGTTCCGTTCGGTCGTCTTGATATCGCGAATACCCTTGCCGCCACGGCGTTGGGTGCGGTAGCGGTTGCTACTGCTCGTATCTTCCTCGCCCTCCGCCGCAGTCTTCACGCCAAAGGTGGTTCGCTTGCCGTAGCCGCGTTCGCAAACCGTCAGCAGTGTCCCTTCGGGCTCGACAACTACCATCCCGACTACTTCGTCGGTTTCGCTGAGCGTAATCCCCTTTACGCCGCTGGTGTTTCGGCCCATCGGCCGGGCATCGGACTCGTCAAAACGAATCGCCATACCGGAGGCGGTTGAAAGTAGCATCTCATCGCCCGTCTTGGCGACGACGACATCGATTAGCTCGTCGTCCTCACGCAGTTTGATCGCGATGATCCCCGCCTTGCGCGGACGACCATAGGAGGAGAGCGGCGTTTTCTTGATCAACCCCTTGCGAGTTGCCATGATCAGATAGTGACCTTCGGCGCTGAAGTCGCGAATCGCGAGGCACTCGGCGATCCGTTCGTCTTCGTCCAGATCGAGCAGGTTGACGATCGCGCGGCCGCGGCTCTCGCGACCGAGTTGCGGCAATTGGTGCACCTTTCGCCAGTAGACCTGACCCTTGGTCGAGAAGAACAACAAGAAGTCGTGCGTGCTTGCGGCAAAGACGTGTTCGATTGGATCTTCATCCTCGAACTTGGCGCCTTTAATACCCTTGCCGCCCCGTTTTTGGGCTCGGTAAGTGCTGACCGGGGTCCGCTTGATATAGCCGCGATGGCTAATCGAAACGACCATGTTTTCTTCTTCGATCAGGTCTTCGTCGACCACTTCAGTCAACTCTTCGCCGGTGATCTCGGTGCGCCGTTTGTCGGCATACTTGTCGCGAATCTCGACGATGTCCTCGCGGATGATTTTCTGAATCGCCCCGTCCTCGCCGAGGATGCGGAGATATTCCTTGATCTCGTTGAGCAATTCGTTGTACTGATTGCCCAGTCGTTCTTGTTCGAGGTTGACCAACTGGCCAAGGGTCATCTTCAAAATGGCTTCGGCTTGGACGGGAGTCAGCGTGTAATTGTCAGACACACCGCGTTCCTGCTGGAACGCAGCGAAACCCTCGTCGCCCAGTGCTCGCTGCATCATCGCGGCGGGGCATTCGACCGTCATCAAACCCTGTTTCGCTTCGGCCTGCGTTTTCGACTGCCGAATGATTTGGATGATGCGATCGATATCGGCCAGTGCGAGCAGCAAGCCTTCGATCGTGTGCTTCTGGCGGCGGGCCCGAATCAAGAGGAACTGAGCTCGGCGCCGGAGCACGTTGGCGCGGTGCCGGATGAATTCAGCCAGCAGCTGTTTGATCGTCAGTTCGCGCGGCTTGCCATCGACCAGGGCGAGGAAGATCATCGAGAAGGAATCTTGCAGCGGCGAGAACTGATAGAGCTGATTCAGCACCACGTTCGGGTCGGCGTCGCTCCGCAGGTCGATCAGCAGTTTGACCGGCTCCTTCAGATCGCTGACATCCTTAATGCCGGTGATACCTTTGATCTTGTCGGTCTTGACCAGCGTCGCGATCTTCTCGACGACGCCATCACGCGTCTGCTGGAAGGGGATCTCCGAGACAACAATCCGCGAGCGTCCCTTCTTTGATTCCTCAATGTGACAGCGTGCGCGGACAACGATCGTGCTGCGGCCCGTGTGATATGCCCGGCGAATCGCTTGGCGACCGCAGATGATGCCGCCGGTTGGAAAGTCAGGGCCAGGAATGACCGTCATCAGTTCATCAACCGAGACGTCCGGATTGTCGAGCAGCATAATCAGCGCATCGCAAACCTCGCCCAAATTATGTGGCGGGATTGAAGTCGCCATACTGACCGCGATGCCGTTGGCGCCGTTGACCAGCAAATTCGGGAAGCGACTCGGCAGAACCACTGGTTCCGTGCGGCGTTCGTCGTAAGTGGGAACGAAGTCGACCGTGTCGAGCTTTAGATCGTCCAGCATCATCGCCGCGAAGGGGCTGAGCCTCGCTTCCGTGTACCGCATCGCAGCGGGCGGAAGGCCGGCAATGGAACCGAAGTTCCCCTGCTTGTCGATCAGCACATGCCGCATGTTCCATTCTTGGGCCATGCGGACCAGTGTCGGGTAAACGATACTTTCACCGTGCGGGTGATAGTTACCGCTGGTATCGCCGGAAATCTTTGCGCACTTGACTCGCGCCGCGCCGGGGCTGAGGTTCAAGTCATTCATCGCGACCAGAATGCGACGCTGCGACGGCTTCAAACCATCCCGGACGTCCGGCAGAGCGCGGGCGACGATCACGCTCATCGCATACGTCAGGTAACTGTCTTTCAGTTCCTGCTCGATCGGCAGGTCGAGAATTCGACCCTGCATATCGAATTCACCGCCTGAATTGCCACCTGAATTGCTGGAGTCGTTCGACAAGTTAATTCCCTTCCTAAGAGCCCAACCCCGAAGTGAAGTTGGGCCTATTCAAAATCGAAAACGATTGCGGGCAGAAAGCAGATTGCCTCTGGCGGACCGACGAGGAATTTGATCCCTGCGTTTGTCACGGTCCCGAGAGGCCACTGATTTGAATAATCAGTCGCGAAGGGTAGAAAATCCCGCGCACTGGCATTCATTCGATGAACCTGAAAGAGACCGAGCCAGTCATTGACTGGGTCCGTTTTGCAGTTCTCATCGTCCACTCAAACCACCCACCGAAGGGAGCGCAGAGCCTGTTAACAGAGGTCATTACTGGCCACTGTCCCACCGCGATTTTTGCTCTTCCCTTGCGAGTCGTAATTGTAGATTTTTTGGGCTTAATTCACAATCGGGGCGAGCCGCAGATCAGCCGCAAAAAAACGGGCTTTTTTGAATTTCGCCAGCCGTCTCGGCGGCCCTTTTTTCAAGGCTCCGAAAAGCCTTCCTTTGACCTGCTCCAACCGCTGCTCGATAATGACTCCGGCAGGCCGGATTTCAGCCGCCTGAAACTACCCCTCATCGCGGTTGCTCGATGTCTCAATCTCTCGCAGAAGCACTTCAGCAAGCCGCGTGGAACAATCGCGAGACGGCGCTCAAGTCGGCTTTGCTCGATCCGCCGCCGCGCCTGCCACGGCTGATTGTGAATTCGCCGGCCGAGACCTCACAGGCAGCCTCTCCAAGCGATCCACCGCCCAACAGCGCTGGACGAGGACTTGCTTCGCAAGCTGCCGTGAAAGTTGGCGATCAAGCATTGCCTGTGGAGTCGGCTGACCCGCTCGTTACGAAAGTTCACCGCGTTGTGATCGATGGCCGCGAGTTCAGATTCGAAGGCAATGCAGTGCTTTGCCCCTGCCCCGACTGCCAGTCGCCAATGACAGTGCGGCTCTGGCTAGGTGTCGGCGATTGTTGGCGCTGCGGCTGCTCGCTGGAACTCGAACAGCAGGAACTGGAACAGCTCCGGAAACAGCGTCCCCTACCGGAACCACGCCGACAACTTGCTCCCCCTTTGCCGGCACCTGCCCCGCCGATGCGCGCCGAGAAACAACTTTCTGCCTCCAGCGTGACACATCCGGCGGCGCCGCAGGTCCCCACGGATGCGAAAGCAGAATCGCTGCGTAGCGAGCTCGACGAATTGCTCGAAGGCTCAAAGCTGGCGCAGCTGGTGCGCGGCGGTGTAAGCGGACTTCCGGCTTGGCTGGTCAGCTTTCTCCTTCATCTCGCGATCCTGCTGCTACTGGCCATGATCGTGCTGCAGCAGACCAGCCCCGAGTCGCTGCGGATTGTGCTCTCGGCGTTTGTCGACAAGTCTCGGACCGAAGGGGGTGAAATTCGGCTCGACGACCCGCGAAAAAAACTCGCCGACGACCAGTTGTTGCCGCCCGAAGCCGAAGTCGCCCCCGAAGACGCCCGCGAGTACGAGCAAGCGGTCGCCGACGCGCGGGAACTGGCCAGCGACCCGCTGCCGATCGCTCCCCTGCCCGACCTCGACAGCGTGCGAAAAAACTTGACCGTTGAAGCTGGTCGCGTTCCCTCGTTCGCCGTTCGCGACCCGAGGCTGAGAGCGGAATTGCTAGAGAAAGCCGGGGGAACGACGCTGACCGAAGCAGCCGTTGCGCGAGGGCTGCGCTGGCTCGCTTCGGTTCAGAATCAAGATGGCAGCTGGAGCCTCGCCAAGTACGAGCGACACGACCGGCCCGGAAACGAAGGGGACGCTGCGGGGACTAGCCTTGCGCTGCTCCCCTTTCTCGGCGCCGGACAAACACACGAAGCAGGACGCTATAAAACGCAAGTTGCCAAAGGACTCGCCTGGCTGATCGCTAACCAGAAACGCGACGGCGACTTGCGGGCGAACTTCAGTGGACAAGCCGGGATGTACGCCCACGGTCAAGCCACGATCGTGCTCTGCGAAGCCTTCGCCATGACGGGCGATGAAAAGCTCCGTGAGCCAGCTCAGAGAGCGGTTGATTTCATCCAGCGAGCACAGCACTTCGAGGGAGGCTGGCGATACCAGCCCGGCGAGTCGGGTGACACCAGCGTCTTCGGCTGGCAACTGATGGCCCTGCAAAGCGCACGAGCGGCTCGCGGCGGAATCAGCGTCAACAAAGAGACCTTGCAACTGGCTGACTACTACCTCGACCTCGCGTCCAAGCCGCGGGGGCAATCGCGTGTCCCCGCCGGGGCACTCTACCGTTACCTCCCCAACGATGGCTCGTTCACTCCAGCGATGACGGCCGAAGGATTGCTCTGCCGAATGTACCTTGGGTGGAACCGGAATAATCCGCGGTTGATGGCCGGAGTCCGCTGGCTGGTCGAAGAACACCTCCCCGCAAAAGATAAACCGAATTTGTACTACTGGTACTACGGTACGCAGGTTTTACATCACTACGGCGGTCGTGAGTGGGAGAAGTGGAACTCGGCGGTCCGCGACCTGCTCGTCGAGAGCCAACAAAAGACCGGAAATCATCCCGGCAGCTGGGAACCGGGGCAGTTTGAATGGGGCGCACAGGGAGAGCGGATCTTCGTTACTTCGCTGGCAGTCTGTACACTCGAAGTCTACTATCGACACCTTCCCCTGTTCGAACCGCTGGTTCTCGATGACTGATTCGACACAACATGCTTTGCCCGGCGAGAAAATCGCACGCCCCAAAATCTGGCGACTCCGGACCCGGGAACTCGATTTGAGCAACCGTCCGCTGCTGATGGGCATCGTCAACGTGACGCCCGACAGTTTCTCCGATGGGGGTAAGTGGAGTGATACTGAACAAGCGGTGCAGCATGCGCTGCGGCTCCTTGCTGATGGAGCTGACATTCTCGACATCGGCGGCGAAAGCACGCGGCCCTATAGCCAACCCGTTTCACTCGCTGAGGAACTCGACCGAGTCATTCCAGTAATCGAGCGGCTCGCCAAGGAGACCTCTACGCCGATTTCGATCGACACCAGCAAAGCCGCTGTCGCCGCAGCAGCCCTCGCTGCCGGCGCGGAGGTCATCAACGATGTGACGGGACTGCACGGCGATCCCGAAATGATTTCCGTCGCGAGCAGCAGCGGCGCGGGGGTATGTGCGATGCACATGCAAGGGACGCCGCAGACAATGCAGGACAATCCGCACTACGAAGATGTCGTCCACGAGATTCGCGATTACCTCGCCCACACCCGGGATTGGCTGGTCGCCGGCCGCATCGACCTCGCGCGGATCTGCCTCGACCCGGGGATCGGTTTCGGCAAAACACACGCTCACAACTTGACGCTCGTCCGTGAGATCGCCGCCTTTCACTCGCTCGGTACGCCGCTGCTGGTCGGACACTCACGGAAAGGCTTTATCGGGAAATTGCTCGGCAATCCCGACCTGAACCGGGATGCGGGAACGCTCGGAATCAGTCTCTATTTGGCTTCGCAGGGCGTACAGGTAATCCGGGTACACGAAGTAGCGCAAACGCGACAGGCGATGGAGACGTTTCTTGCAACGCAGGGATGAAAGACAGGCTTTGCGGAACGCGGAATGTGGAAAAACCTAATTACCCTTTTGAAAGGGCTCGGAACCATGCTCACTCAAAAGTCCCATCGGTCCCAAAAGTCCCAATGGTCCCACCCCCTACTCGCCCTGACTTCTCGTCGCTTTCCTTGCGGCAAAAATCTCCTCGATGGATTCTCCTTTCGGCGCAGGTGTCTTTCGCTGGGCCTTCAATTCTTCAAGGACGCGCTCGGGAACTGCCGCTGAAGGAGCCACCAATTCGCGACAAGCGCGCATCAGACAGACCACCATCAGTGCTCCGGCCGCAAGCGAGACAATGATCGCCGCGCTCGCCAATGCATCGCCATTGACGACTGCGAGACTCCCAGTTGGTTGTGAAGTCTCAATCCACCAACTGAGCCACCACCACCAATTGCCACTAAGTAGAACCGAAAAACTCGAATTAAAACCCGAAGCCGCGTCGCTGGTGACAAAGTTATGTAGGGAGAAGGTGAACACACTGACCAGCGAGAAGACAAACATCATCGTCAGCAAGCCGGCAAATGGGCTCAGTCGCCGCTTGCCGCGAATCCAACTGACGACCAGCCAACTGAGCGAGAGGTAGAAAATGGCGTGCATCGCATTTCCCACAAAGAAAGAAGCTGACTGGATCAGAAAAACAAAATCAAAAAGCTGATTCGCCCGATAGTCGGCCTGCACTTCGATCAGCCAGAAAATTGTGGCCCAACCCAGGATTTGCGTCAGCACAAACAGATATCCCCGCCCCGGCCCGGGCATCAGCAGACCGCGGAAAGACTGGCCCAGCAGCGACTTCGGCAACTCGCGTCTCACCCGCTCAGACATCCCCGGGTTCTCACCGCAAATCAGGCTGCCCATCAGCAACCAATAATGAGCCGAAAAAACGGCCGCCAAGGTTGTGAGTTGGCGGTCGTCGGTAATCGACCCGAATCGCGCCAGGCGGATCCCGAAAAACGCGCCCAAGATAACCATGTGCTGAATCAAAAGGGCGAAGCGAATTTTCGAACTCCGGTCATCTGCCGGAAACGAAATCAACGCCGCAGCCGCTCGATAACAAACCCAACCGGTCGTTGCCACTACCAAGAAGATGAAGTTAATAAAACTCCTTCCGTCGGTGTCATCAAAAAAAGCAGAACCGAGCATCTCGCCCTGAAATGTGGTCCAGCCCAGCGTGCAGAGGATCAGGAGGAAGAGCAAGCCCAGTGCGATTACCCAGCGACCTGAAGTGAATTTGGTTAAACCTGCCGCCATCACGCCGAGTGAGCACAAGGCAATCGAACCGACGATTTGATAGCCGATGAACGAGAACATCTCGCCCAAATCGACGCCCCGAAGGAGATAGGTGAAAGCAATGCAGGGAACGAGCACCGAAAGGTAAAGCAACATTTGCAGCAAGCTACTGACCAGCTTGCCGTTGATGATTTGTTTCGGCGTCATCGTCGTTATGGTCAGCAGCTGAATCGTCTCCCCATCCAATTCGCTGGCCAGCGATCGAAACGCGGCGAAAGGGACAATCAGGAAGAGCGGGAAGGTGAGAATCGTCATGTAGCCAACCAACATGCTCAGGCCTGAGGTATTGGCTGACGTGGCCAACTGCGAACTAACGCCGAAAAACGACCAGAGCAGCGTGGCCAGCAGCAACAGCAGGAAGGTCCAGAGAAATTGACGGCTCTTGAGCGCCTGTCGGCACTCTTTCAGCAGGATCGGGCTGCAGCGGTCCGCCAGCCAACTTGCCGCGCGGTCGTACCAAGTCAGCGGTTCGCTCGTCAGCAGGCTCAGTTCCGGGGCTACTTCAGGCGCACTCATTGGACATTTCCTCTGGTGACTTTCAGGAAAGCCTCTTCCAGTGAGCGGGGACGCGGAGCGAAGCGAGTCACCTGAAATCCGGCGGTCACTAGCTCGCGCAGGATCTCCGCTTGCTGCTCAGGCTGATCGGCAAGTTCGAATTCCAGTGATTGCCCGTCGAGCGAGCGGACTTCGAGTTGATGTCGCTCTTTCAGGTAGCCGCTGATCGAGGCGCTGTCGCCAAGGAAACTTACCTGCACGAGGACTTTGACTTCGCTCGGCGCGTGATGCTCGAACGATTGACCACGCAGAATCTGTTCGACCGTTCCTTCGGCCAGCAGTTCTCCCCGCTCGATGATTGCCACGCGATCGCACATCTCAGCCAGTTCAGTCAGGATATGGCTGCTAATCAGCAGCGACTTTCCCTCGGCCGCCAACTGCCCAATCATTTCCTTCAATTCGATTCGAGCCCGGGGATCGAGTCCCGCCGCTGGTTCATCGAGAATCATCACCTTCGGGTCATGGACCAGCGCTCGACCGAGACAGAGCCGCTGCTTCATTCCCTTGCTCAAGCCACTCATCGGCTTGTGCTGCATATGCCTCATCCGGGTAAAGTCGATAACTCGGTTGACGGCGCGGAGTCGCTCTCGCCCCACCAGCCCATAGGACCGGGCAAAGAAGTCGAGATACTCGACGCAACTGACATTCGAGTAAGCCCCGTAGGCGTCCGGCACGAAGCCGATCCGCGAGCGGACCCGGTCGGGATCATTGACGACCGAGAAGCCGTCAATAAAGGCGTCGCCCAAATCGGGTTCATCCAGCGTGGCCAGAATTCGCATCGTCGTCGTCTTGCCCGCGCCGTTGGGCCCGATAAAGCCAAGAATCGAACCGGCTGGAACATTGAACTGCAGCGCACGCACGGCGCAGGTCGAACCGAACCAGCGAGTCATCTCGCGGATTTCGATCATCGGCCGAGTTGGATTGACGTGAGTGTTACCAGTTACCATGAATCAGGTGCAGTTGGTGTTGGTACTTGGCGTAATCTTTGAGTTGACCAGCCCCGGGATAATCCTTGAGCACAGCGAAGTATTGCCCGTCTTGAATCAGCTGTGAGTTGATCAGTTCGGGGCTCTCCAAGAGAACAACCAATCGAGATTCCGGGCTATTCGTACCCAAAATTTCGCTAGGAGTGCTCCAGTTTCTCGGAGCCGTTTTCTTTGTGGCTTCTTGGATAACTGGCCGAATGTTCGCCTGAAAGCCATCTGGCGAAGACTTTGTACATGTGGCCGTCTCTTCGGGGCCGAGGGGGCCGACTTCGTACCACTCGTTTTCGATCCTCAACAAAGCGCCGACCAGCGGGCCGCCCAAACGATTGGTTACCGTGACCGTGGTCTCGCCGTTGGAATCTTTGCGATTCACATCGAGTCCCACGGTAACCGCTTGAACCGAAGCCGTGGCAATCTGGTGGGGCGTTCGCGCTTGAATCCAATTGGCTGAAAGCCGGGAGCCTCGCTCCGAATACTGGAGTTGTTGAATGTCGCGACCTTGATAGGAGCCCGCGAAAAATGCCTCGCTCTCCTCGCCTGTATAGTTGCGTGGATTGGTCCCGGAGAAAACGGTGTGACGGGTCGTGGTCACGGCTCGCTGAGCATTTTGGTCCAGCCGCGTGAAACTGAGACGCCGGGTTTGAAATTGAAATCCATCGGCCAAGATGACGTACAGAACAAGGCCCAGTGTGGTGAGGAGTGAAATCAGGGGGACGATAACCAGCAGGAAGTTCACCCGTCGGCTGCGGTAGAGAACCGTATAAGCCAGTGGTCCTGCGACGAGGGCAAAAAGCGTGATCAACCCGAGGAACAGCAACTTCGGCGGTTGGCTCACACCGGCGACCTCGAAATCGTCCAGTGGCAAGCCTGCCAAGGCCCGACGTCCCAACGTCGAGCGAACGGTCTCCGACTTTCGATTGCCGTAAATCGCCAGCAACATCCTGCGCCAGTCGTCCGCTTGGAATTCCTCAACTTTCAGCGCCGTGCAAGCGACCCGGCCAATAAGGTGGTCGAAATAAAGGAAATCTCGTTTTCCAAGCTCCGCGATATCGCCGAGGGGACGGGTGGTGCATTGATTGAGTGAGATCGATTCAACT
>Ga0169931_10004344_pt1 | contig 22082 bp, 22 predicted proteins | sample Kivu_15m_20L_FD_129675 | JGI IMG/M metagenome (GOLD analysis project Ga0169931, IMG submission 129675) | Freshwater microbial communities from Lake Kivu, Western Province, Rwanda to study Microbial Dark Matter (Phase II) - Kivu_15m_20L... | ecosystem: Environmental > Aquatic > Freshwater > Lake...
GCCTTGCTTTAAACTTTGGATTTTTTTTATTTATTACATAAATTTTCCCTCTACGTCTTACAACTTTGCAATTAATATCTCTTTTTTTTAGAGATTTTAGTGAACTTACTACTTTCATATTTAGTTAATTAATAAGCCTGGCAACGACCTACTCTTCCGTGTCTTAAGACAAAGTACCATTGGCGCTAAAGGGCTTAACTATCGAGTTCGGAATGGGATCGGGTGTTACTCCTTTGCAATAATCACCAGGCAAAATTTTATATCTAAATAAACATGAAGTGTAAACAGATCTTTATTTTTTCCTTAAAAATATTTTTTTAGAAAGCTTTAAACAATACATTTTTAGATCTTTTTTCTTAATAGAAACACTAATAAATTGCTTTAGTTTATTATTATTAAGTGTAAAACAATGGCTATTATATTTTTTATCATAATAAAAATTATTTATATTAAGAGATTTTTTACAACTAGAAGTTAACCATTGCAAAATCTCTTTTACATAAACTTTTTTTCCCAAAGAAACATTAAAAATTCCTTTTAAATTTTTTTCAATTATTTTTAAAAAAATATAATTGAATTGATCAATTGAAATAAAATCTTTAAATACATCTTTATGATTTAACACAAAATTACTTTTGATGTTTAGCATAAAATTATCTAAAAATAGATCATGAGATTTATTATTATTAAAAATTCTCTTACCAATTACATTGGAAATTCTTAAAATTAGAAAATTATTAGGAATTATCGTTTTTATAAAATTTTCAGTGGTAAGCTTATTTTTTGAATAATTATCTTGAGGTAATATTTTATCTGTTTCTTTAATATTAAACTTTGGCTTATAAACTTTTCTAGAGCTAAGAAAAATATAATTAATATTTAAATGCTTAATCTTATTTAAAATTTGATAATCTAAATCATACTTTTTATCATATTTTTCTAAAACATATTTTTTATGTAATGAACAATTAACGATATAATTAAAATTAGATAAAAATACTTTATTTTTTTTTAAAAACTTAGAGTATTTGATCTTTTTTATATATAATTTTTTTTTTAAATTATAATAAATATTTGAAGCAATAAAACTACTATCACCTACAATTAATAGTCTTGCATTCATTTTCATTATTTTTTAAAGAACAAAAGAAATTCTAATATAATTTTAGTTATAAAGTAATCTAAGGTTAATGGAAATTTTAATAAATTTTTTTTATAAAAATATCTGCAAAAATTAAATGCCTCCATTCTTCTTGACCACCAGTTAAATGTTAAATAACCAAACTTAGAGGATATACCACTAGGATCAATGAAATAATAAGTTAGGTTCTTCTCTAAAATTTTAAAATTTTTTGAAATTAAATGACAATAAAACGCTACTCTAAAATCAAACCAAATATTAGAAAATTTATTAAATGATATTTGAGGAAAAATTTTTTCAAAAAAATCTCTTTTCATAGAAATACAGCTTTGGGGAGGAAAATGAGGCCAGACTTTTGTTAATATTTTTTTTTTAGGCAAAAAATTTTTTACTTTATCTTTTGAATAATAAATATAAGGCAAATCAAATATAATTTTTTTATCTTTATTTTTAAAATTGTAAAAAAATTTTACAATATTAGATATTTTTTTATAATGAAAAAAATCATCTGAATCTAAAAAAAGAATAATTTCACCTGATGATTTTTTAAAAGCTCTTAAAATAGAATTCATCTGGTTATAAGATCCATATTTAGTTCTATTTGTACCTTTTACTATTTTTAGATTAAGTTTTTTTATGTATTTTTTTGCTATTTCAATTGATCTATCATTAGATAAATCATCTGAAAAAATAACTTCAAAATTTTTAAAATTTTGATTTAGAAGAGAATCAATACACCGCTTTACAAATTTCTCTTTATTATAATTAATTAATAAAACAGAAACTAAAAAATTTTTTTTTATCAAATTATTAAATTATGGATAAAAAAAATAGTATCCACTTATTTTTTTAACATTAATATTTCCAGTTAAACAAGGAGAGGGAGTTGCCCAGCACATTGTATCGGTAACTATAAATACTTTAACATTATTTGAAATAACCAATTCCTTATAACTAACATTTTCTATATGAAAAAATGGAAAATTTTTATATTTATAAATATCAACTCTATGAAGTTCAGATCGAATTCTTGTAATATTTTTAAAGTTAAAAATTAATATAGTAATTAATATAGTTAAAATAATTTTCTTATTATTTTCAAAGTCATAATTAAAAAATAAAATACTCACTGGTAAAAAAAATAACATTACTGTAATAACATAACCGCCATATCTAAGATCGGGGTGTTTAAAAAACCAAATTAAAAATAAAAATATGATTAAATATAATACAACTAAATTTAATGAATTATTTATTTGAAAGTTTAATTTTTTTTTCTTTTTTTTAAAAAGTAATTGAAAATAAATAATAATAATTGAAATTACAAATAAATGATCTGTAACTTTTGTAAAAAAATATCTTTCAAACCATCCAGGTATCCAAGCTAAAAACTTTAAATAACTGTCTGGATTATCAACTCTAAAATTAGGAGTTGCGCCTGCTTTTGACCATAATTCATACCAACTGCTGAAGTTGGCAACACTTTCTTTGGAAACAGCCCAGAATAAATTATCAAAACAAGTAATCTTTAAAGGGTAAATAAGGCAACCAGTATTTGTTAAATTTAAAATGAATAACAAAAAAATAAACAAAAAAAATATGATACTAAAAACTTTATCTGAGAAAAATTTTTTTATTTTTCCGCTTTTAAATAAAATAAAAATTAAAAACGGAACTAATATTAAATAAGAATAAAAATAGGATTTAATTGAAATTGCAAATAACAATAATACAAAAATTATCTTTAATTTTTCAATAAAAAACTTTTTATCTGCTAAAATATTAAATATCATAATAAAAATAAGAAAAATAATTATTTGTCCAGCACGATCAGTGCCATACTCCGCTAACCTATTAAAAGAAGTATTAATAAAAACAAAAATTAATATTGATAATATTTTTTCAATTTTAATATTCTTAGAATATTTTTCAAAAAAAAATTTATTTATTAGTATAAAATTAAAAAAAGTTAAAATTATCAATCCAGAAGCATGGAAAAGATAATATTTGATGTACGGAAAGTAAAATAGTGAATGCAAATAAAATAAAGAAGATGCCGTTCTAAACGCTGTATTAAAATGTGATATTCCAAATTGCAATTTATGTTCAACAATTTGCATTGCAAAGGGTAAATGGTAATAAGGAAAATCCTCGTTGTTTTTTGATAAAAATAATCCTGATATAAAAAGTAAAATAATTATTATTAATTTGATTAAATCCTTACGACTTTCTTTTTTTTTTACTAGAAATAATAGAAAATAAATTAACCCAAAGGTATGTATTATAGAATTATGCAAACTGTTATGAGGTAAAAATAAATGTGTGACAAATGATATAAATATTAAAAAAAAAATTCCACATAATCCAGCATATCCAAAATTAAAATTTTTTATATTTATTTTAGTTATTTTAAAAAAAATTAATCCAAAACCCAATGAAGAAAAAAGTATTATTAAATAAACGATACTAAATATGAAAATCGAAAAAATCATATTTAGAATTTAATAAACTTATAATACAAAACTTCAGCAAAAAATCTTATTGAATATAAAAAATGAATTGAAGATCTTTCGTTTCCATAGTACGTCTTTATCGGTACTTCTATAATATTATATTTCATTTTTATAATAGAAATTCTTAGTTGGTTATCAAAATTAAAGTTATTTTTAATATTTTTAAGTCTAATTTTTTTTAAATATGACAAATCATAAAGCCAGTACCCCGAATGACAATCGGTAAATGATGTATTGTAAATTAAATTGAAAAATTTTGTCAAAATAATATTACCAAAAAATTTATAAATTGGCATTTTGCCCTTAAGAGCATTTTTTTTTTTTACCATTCTTGATCCGCATACTGCAGCAACATTTTTTTTTAGTATAATTTTATTAATCATTTCAGTAATATATCTAGGCTTATATTGATTATCACCGTGCAGCATAACTGCATAATCATAATTTTTTTTAACTGCATAATTTAGGCAGAATTTTATGTTTCCGCCATATCCTAAATTTTTTTTATTTAAATTTAAAAATGAATTTTTATTATTTTTGACTATTTCTTTTGCTATCTCTGGTGTGTCATCTTTAGACCCATCATCACTAATTAAAATATTAACTCTGAAATTTTTATTTAAAATTTTTTTTATAGGAATTTTTTTGTAAACTTTAATTAGTCTAAAAGATGCAAAATAAGTTATAATAAATATTAAAATTGATTTCTTAGCCATTTCCACTATTCTTTAATAATGTTAAAAACTAAAACCATCAAATTAAAAGTAGTCATATTTTTTTCAATTTTTTTATATTCAACATTAATACTGGGTTTTTTTTTAAATGAAGACAGTTTAGGTGGAGCTAATAAAGATTATAATTACCATTTACACATAATTTTTTCATTTAAAGAAAATATTTTAAATACTCTTGAGAATTTTGGCACAGATAAAATGGTAGCTAGAAACTCACCATTTTTTTTTATTTTATATGGAATTGCTCTTAGATTTTTTGATTCTTTAGAAATATTAAGAATATTTAATTTACAAATTACATTATTAATAATTTTTTATTTTTACAAGTGTTTAAAAATAAAATTCAGTTATGTTGAAAGTAAAATTATTTTTTTACTTTCTGTTATATTATTTTTAAGTCCAACTTATAGATCATTAGCAATTTGGCCTTATCCATTTATCTATGCAATACTTTTTTTTATAATTTCAATATATTTTTTTTTAAAATTCGAAAATAAAAAAAAATTTAAATATATTGTTTTTCATATATTCTTTATAGGTTTGAGTTCCTATATGACACCGAACTTTTCTGTTTTTTCTATTTTTTTTTTTTTGAAATTCTTTAATTATTATAAGTTAAATAAAAATTTTTTTTTAATTATTTTTCTTTATTTATTACTATTATATCCAGCTTTATTTTTTCTGATTAAAAAAAATTTTTACTTGCTTGCCTACGATGTTTCAGTAATTAAATTTTATGATAAAATAAATGTTTCAAATAAAATTGTGCTAATATCTTGTATTTTTTTTTTTCATTTATTACCAATAGTTTTAAAATTTTATAAAAAAATAATATTGAACAAAAATGATAAAATAATTATTTTAATACTCTATTTTATATCAATAATATTTTTTGATTTTGAAAAAAAATATAATGAGGGAGGAGGAATAATATATAAATTTTCATATTTTTTACTTGATAATAATCTCTTACTTTATTTTTTTTATCTTTTTTCACTTATCTATTTATATAAAATCGCAAAGACTTCTTTTTTTAATTTTTTATTACTTTTATTATTAATTCCATATAATTTACAATTTAGTATTTTTCACAAATACTATGATCCCTTGATAATAATAATTTTTTTTTTATTACTAAATAATAACTTAGATAAAAAATACTTTAATTATAAAAACATATTTTATTTATATGTTTTTCAAATTTTTTTTCTCATTTTATCAATTAATAAAAATTTTTTCTATAACATTAAATTACAATGATAAAAAAAAAAATTAAAACAAATATTAATGATAACTTAATGAGAAACTCTTTTAACAAAAGAGACCAATACATTAATATGCTTTTTGCAATTTTTAGAAGTCTATTAGGTGGTGAGAGATTTTTAAATCTTTCGAAAATTATCTTATACGAAATTATTAAAATAAAAAAAATAATTAATAAAAAGATATACTTACTAGATTATGGTTGTGGTAAAATGAACTTCACTCTTTTTTTAAAAAAAAATAATGCTATAAAAAAAGCAATATGTGTTGACGATTATAAATTAGATCAAAAAATTAATAAATATAATTGGCTCAAATACATAAATTCATCCCTTAATAAAGTTAAATTTAAAAATAGACAGTTTGATGTATCTATAGTGATTGATGTACTTCATCATATTGGTATTGATAAATGTAGCACAATTTTAACAAAGATATATAAATCCTCAAAATTTATAATAATTAAGGATCACTTTGAATATAGTTATTTCTCAAGACAGATTTTAAGATTAGCAGATTGGTATGGAAACTATGGAACATCAATAAAAATTCCAGAAAAATATTTTAATGAAAAAAAATGGCAACTACTTTTAAAAAAATATAAATTTAAACAAATTAGATTAATAAAAAATGTAAAACAACATACAGGATTATTTTCTATAATCCTGCCACCAAGACACCATTTTATTTCTATATTAAAAAATTATCCATAAGTTATGAAAAAAGACTTAACACTTATCATCCCTGCTAAAAATGAAGCTGTGTCATTGCCTATAGTGTTAAAAGAATTAATTAAATATAAGTTTAATAAAATTATTATACTAGATAAAAATGACAAAGAGACAATAAATGCAATTAATAAATTTAAATGCAAAATTATAAAACAAAAAAAGCAGGGATACGGTGCTGCAATAATTGAGGGAATACAAAATTCAAAGACTAAGTATGTTTGTATTTTTAACGCTGATGGATCTTTTGATCCAAAATATATTAGCATAATGTTAAATAAAGTCCAAAAAAAATATGATTTTGTTTTTGCTTCAAGATATATGTCAAGATCAAAAAGTTATGATGACACTTTATTAACGTATCTTGGAAACAAAATTTTTAGTTATATTGGCAATATATTTTTCAAAATTAAATTATCAGATATTCTTTACACCTATATATTAGGTAATAGAAATAAATTTATAAAATTAAAGTTAAAGTCTAATGATTTTAGATTATGTCCTGAAATACCTATTAAAATAAAAAGAAACGGTTTTTCTTACACATCTATAAACAATGTAGAGAGAAAAAGAATTGGCGACAAAAAGAAAGTTAACGAAATAATAGATGGAGGATTAATATTATTCTTCATGATAACTGAATACTTTAAAATTAAATAAATGGTAAAAGTTATAACTAATAACAGTATACCAACATTATTATTAATTTTATTTCCAATAAGTTTATTAATTGGAACTGCTGTCACTGAAATATTAATAGTTATAATTTTAATATTTTTTCTCGCAAATTTAATTATTAAAAAAGAATGGTATATATTTAATAATAAATTCTTCATCTCATTATTATTTTTGTGGATATACTTAATTATTAATTATTTAGCTTCAATTGGAAATGAAAACGCTTTTTTTTCCTTTAGAAATATTAGTTATATAAAATTTATTTTTTTTATATTATCAATAATTTATTTTTTAAAAAAAAATAAAATCATATATTATTATTGGTCTATAATTTTATTTTTAGTAATTACTGACATATACTTTGAATTTATATTCGGGCATAATTTATTAGGCATCAAATCTAACGATCCAACAAGAATAGGAAGTTTTTTAGGTGAAGAAAAGAAGATTGGCCATTTTATTTTAGGATTCTCCTTTATTTGTCTCGGTTTTTTTTTAGAAAAACTAAAGAATAAAATAAAAAAAATATATATAATCATATTATTAATTTTTTTCTTAATTATATTTGCCTCATTCATAACTGGAGAAAGATCTAATTTCCTAAGAACAATTTTTTGTGCTTCAATATTTTTTTTTTCATTAAATAAAATATCTAAAAATAAAAAAATTTTAATAATAATTTTTATATCCTTTTTTTTTTACTTATTTTTAAACTATTCTCAAAAAATACAAGTGAGATATATTGGCCAGATATTCAATGAAATTAAAAACAAAGGTTTTGTTCAAACATTTAAAGAAACACAACATGCTGCACATTTTAATACTGCCTTAGAAATTTTTAAAAAAAATATCTTTTTTGGAATTGGTAATAAACAATTTAGAGTTGAATGTGGTAAAGAGGAATATTTTGATAAAGAACTTTTAAGGTCTAACGCGAGATGCTCAACTCATCCACATCAAATATACTTAGAATTTTTATCCGAACATGGGTTAGTTGGTACTACAATAATTCTAGCTATAATTTTTTTTAGTATTTTTAAGAATATTAAATATTTTTATAAGCAAAAAAATTATATTCATCTTGGTACAATAGTATTTACTATATCAATTTTTTTACCACTTATACCAAGTGGAAGTTTTTTTACATCCTATTCTGCAAGTATCTTTTGGATGAATTTTGCAGTAATGAATTCTTTTTCTATAGGAAAAAAAATTTTAATTAAATAAAAATATTATTAAATTATATAAATTTTTTATTTTTTTTTTTCTTTTAAAAAAAGAATGTAGTAAATAAAAATATATAAAAAAATATTTAATACAATTATTAGAGCTAAATGTTTACTAGAGTTTAAAAAATTGGTACTTAATAAAAAAATTAAAAAATTATAAAGATTAATTAGATTGCCACTCAAAGAGCTAACAATAGTTTCATTATTAATTTTTAATTTTTTTTTAAGAAAAATAAAAATGAGATGATGAATATGATCATTATCAGCTGCATAAATTTTTTTTTTAGTTATTATTTTTCTTAAAATAGAAAATAAATTCTCAAATGCTGGATACCAAAGTAGCAGAATAATAAAAAAAGCTGATATATTTTCTAAATTTTGATTTTTTAATTTTATAAGTAAAATACCCACTAGAAAACTTAACAAATATGCGCCCGAATCTCCTAAATAAATTTTGTTAAACATATTAAAAAAATAAACGATGAGTAGTGGTATTACTAAATGATAATAATATTCAATATCAATTATTAAATTACTTTTAATTTTGAGGTAAAGTATAAAACTTAACACTAGCAAATAATATCCGCTTAGGAGATTGTTTACTCCATCAACAAAGTTAGAGCCGTTAATCAAAACTACCAAACAAATAAAAGTAAATAAAACAGAAAAAAATTTTCTTTCTAAAAATAAATCAAATATGTGAAAATTAATTTTTTGAACTATAATATTTGATGCAAGTATGTATAATATGATTAAAATTGACTGAAAAATTAGTCTGTAACTTGTTTTTTTTATAATTCGTTCGTCTGCAAGAATCCCTAATAAAAATATACCAAATAGAATTAATTTTAAAACAATATTTTGGCTTATTAATAAAATTGTTGTTAATATTATTATACCTCCCGCGGCGGGAGGTTTTTTTTTAAGATTTACGAAATTCTTATGCTCATAATACGCATTATCAATTAAAATATTAAATTTTTTACAAACATGAATTAGTAATAAAGTAAAAAAGAATAATACTAATATAAAATTAAAATTTATTATTTCCAATTTTTTTTCCTTAATTTAAGATCATTAATTAAATTATCAATGCTACTAAGTAAGGTGTGATTTGGTTTCCATCCTAAAGATAAAATTTTTGAGGAATCTAAATTTTTTTTCATAGTTCCATTTGGAAAGTTTTTATTAAATATAACTTTCCCACAATAATTAAATTTACGCTTTATGAAATAAGCTAAATCTTTTATATTCCAAATATCTCCAGTTCCAATATTTATTATAGGCAACTTATTTTTAAATAACCTTTCTAATTTATTCTTAGGTAGTTTAAGAACATAATATATTGCATTTGCGAGATCATCTGAGCTAAGAAACTCCCTTTCTGGTTTTCCATTGCCCCATAATTCTATTTTAGATAAGTTTTTTTTTTTTGCGTAAAAAAATTTCAACAACATAGCAGGTAGAACATGACTTTCTAACTGATGGTATTTATCATTAATTCCATATACATTAGTTGGCATTAAAGTTATTATAGGCAACCTATACTGACTAAATAAAGCTCTACACAATTCAATGCCTGCAATTTTTGCAACTGCATAAGCCCTATTTGTTTCTTCTAATTTACCACTTAGCAAATATTCTTCTTTGATTGGCGTTTTAGAATTGCGGGGATATATACAAGAGGTCCCTAAAAAAACTGTTTTTTTAATTTTAAAATTAAGTGCGCAATTTAGTAAGCTATTTTGAATAAGAATGTTTTCATTAAAAAAGTCTGCAGAAAAAGTATTGTTTGACATTATACCACCAACTTTAGCGGCTGCTATAATTAAATATTCTATTTTTTTTTTTTTAAAAAAACTTTCAACTTTTTTTTTATCTTTTAAATCTAAATCTTTTTTAGATATAATAATTAGATTTTTATATCCTTTACTTTTGAATAATCTTAAAACCGCACTACCAATTAGTCCATTATGTCCTGCAATAAAAATTCTTGAACTTTTATTCATCTGAAAAAAAGATTATTTTAGTTTATATTCTTTTTCAGCTAATAGTAGATCATTTGTTATCATATCTTTAATCAAATCATCTAAATTATACTTTGGTTTGAACTTTAGCTTTTCAAAGGCTTTTTTGGAGTCTCCTCTTAAGTAATCAATTTCTAATGGCCTATAATAACTTTTATCTATTCTTATGAAAATATTTTTTTTATTATTTTTAAAAGTATAAGCATATTCATTTAATTTTTTTCCCGACCAATAAATTTTGATTTTAAGAAATTTGCAACATTTATTAATAAATTCTTTAACATTACATGTTGCTCCAGTAGCAATAATATAATCATCTGGTTTTTTTTGCTGAAGAATTTTCCATTGCATTTCTACATAATCTTTTGCATGCCCCCAGTCTCTAATGGCATAAATATTTCCTAAATATAAAATTTTTTCAAAATTATACTTCCATCTTGTTAAAAATCTAATAATTTTCCTGGTAACAAACGTCTCTCCTCTTCTCGGGCTCTCGTGATTAAAGAGTATTCCGTTACATGCAAATATTTTATAACTTTCCCTATAAATTTTTGTTATTTGATGAGCAAATAATTTAGATGCGCCATAAGGAGATTTTGGATGAAATTCTGATTTTTCATTAAAAATTTTTCTTTTGTTTATCTCACCAAAAAGTTCAGAGCTACCGGCCTGATAAAATTTTACATTTTTTTTAGTTTTAAGAGATCTTATAGCTTCCAAAACTCTTAAAGCACCAAGACCAGTAACTTGCGCTGTATACTCTGGATTTTCAAAAGATACTCCTACATGACTTTGAGCACCTAAATTATAAATCTCATCCGGTTTTATTTCGTTAATAATTTTATAAATCGTATTAGCTTCAGTTAAATCCCCGTAATGTAAAAAAAAATTTGTTTTAAAATGAGGGTCGACATAAATATGATCTATTCTTTGTGTATTAAAAGATGAAGATTTCCTTTTTATACCATGAACAACATATTTTTTTTTTAATAAAAATTCAGCAAGATAAGACCCATCCTGCCCAGTGACTCCTGTAATTAAAGCTATTTTTTTCAATATTTTATTATGTACTGATTATATTTTTTTTTAATAGAAAAAAGAGACAAATTTAACACAAGAAAGATTGATTTTATCAAGCTAAATTTTTCAAAGAAATAATAAACAAAAAAAGCATCGATAATTCTTCTATATATCGATGAAGAAATTGAAGAGTTTAAATTTCTCCAATTTGTATAAAACCTATTTATACCGTATAAAGTATATTTTTTGGACAAGTTAAGCCATAAAACGTAATCCTCTTTAGTTTTCAAAGAACTAAAATTAATCTCTTTTTTAATTTTTGAGCTTATCATAACTGTGGATAAACCTATGTCACAGGAACTTATAAGATCTTCATATCTGATAAATCTTTTAACACTTGATTTACCTATTAATTTATTCTGATTGTTAACTATTAGATAACTAGTATGAGTAAATAATACTCCTTTTTTTTTCATAAATTGAACTTGAAATTTTAACTTCCTACTATCCCATTCATCATCTGCATCAATAAATGCTAAAAATTCACCATTAGATTTTTTTACTCCGATATTTCTAGATAAACCCGGTCCTAAATTATTTATGTTATTAATAACTTTGATTCTAGAATCTAAATTTGTAATTTTTTTTAAGATTAATCTACTTTCGTCTGAACATTCATCATTGACTATAATAATTTCAAAATTTTGATATGTTTGTTTCAAAATAGAGTTAATACAACTTAAAATAAATTCTTTCTTTCTAAAATAAGGTATAATAACTGAAACCAAAGACATTAAATAAAAATTGTAAAATTTTTTAAAATGAAACCCTTTAGAATTAACAAAGAATGTAGACTATGTAAAAGTAAATTAGAAAAAATAATTAATATAGGGCCACAACCATTGGCAAATCAATTTTTAAAAAAAAAAATCTTTAAAAAATATCCTTTGAATCTAACTAAATGTTCTGGTTGTGGTTTTTTTCAACTTCGAGAGTCTTTTAATACCAATTTCTTATTTTCAAAATATAATTACTATTCGCCTGAAAACAATGAAGTTACAAAACACCACCTATTTATCATTGATAAAATTTCTCAAAATCAAAAAATTAATTCAAATAGTAAAGTATTAGAAATTGGCTCAAATAATTGCACATTTCTAGATTTATTAAAATTTAAATTTAAATGTTTTGTTCTAGGAATTGACCCTGCTAAAAATTTAAAATCTATATGTGAATCAAAAAATATAGCTACTTTAGCAATAGAGTTTAATTATAAATCTTCATCTTTTATAAAAAAAAGATTTGGAGAATTTGATTTTATAATTTTAAGACACGTATTTGCTCATATACACGATCTTAAAAAAATAATTAAGGGCTTAAGCAATATAATGAAAAAAGAAGGAACTATTTATATAGAAAATGCCTATGCGCTTAATACTTTCCAAAATAATGAATTTGATCAAATTTATCATGAACACATGTCTTATGTTAGCATCAAACCTTTAATTAATTTTTTTAAAACAGAGCAAATAAATATTTATGATGCTTTTAAATCAAAAATACATGGAGGATCAATTTCAATTTTTTTAACTAAAAATAAAAATAAAAAAATATCAAAAAGATTAAAAATATTACTAAACGAAGAAAAAATTTTATATAAAAAAAAATTTATAAATAAATTTGTTAAAAATACAAAAAAAAATAAAAAAATATTTATTAAATACATAAAAAAAATATCTACAAATAAAAAAATAATTGCTACTTATGGTGCGTCTGCAAAAGGGAATACTTTGCTAAATTACTATAAAATTAATCATAAAATTCTTAAATATGCGTTTGATAATACTCATATAAAAATTAACAAATACTTACCGGGTTCAGGAATAAAAGTTGTAAGCAGTGAATCAAATCTTAAATATAAATGTGATTACATCATTGTGACTGCATGGAATTTTTTAAAAACAATTATTAATAAGGAATTACTTTTTTTAAAAGAAGGAGGAAAATTTATTGTTCCAAATCCTTTGAGAGTTATAACAATTAAAAATTATAAAAAATTTATATAAATCTTATTTATAAAAATTAAATAAATCTATTAAAATATTACATTTATTATTTAGCGCACTATAAATATTCTCATATTTTTTATGATTTACCAATAATATAGCTGCATCATATTTTCTTTTATCATAATTTCTTTTTATATTATATTTAATACGTTCTTTATTGGAAACATTACTATCAAGACCGATAACATTTTTATTATTTTTTCTTAAAAATTGATAAATTTTTAATGCTAATGAATTTCTAATGTCAGAAACATTTTCTTTATAAGTAAGACCAACCAACAAAATTTTTGCATTATAAATATTTTTATTTTTTTTCTTTAATTCATTTTTCAAATAATTAACAATATAATTAAACATATAATTATTAGTTTCCCTGCCTGCTAAAATTGTTTTTAACTTAAGACCATGCTTATTGGCTATAAAAGATAAATAATACGGATCAACTGGCAAACAATGTCCACCCACAAGACCTGGACTAAAATTTAAAAAGTTCCATTTTGTTGCAGCTAATTTTTTTACTAAATTAAAATCTAATTTTAATTTTTTACAAAAAATTAAAATTTCATTCATTAAAGCAATATTCAGATCTCTTTGCGTATTTTCAATAACTTTTGCCGTTTCTGCTTCTTTAATTTTTTTCGTAAAAACTATTTTTTTTGTTAACAAATTGTAAACTTTATAAACTTTATTTATAATTTTTTTTTTATCACAATTAAATGAAACAATTTTAGATATTTTTTCTATTGTATGAATTTTATCTCCGGGGTTAATTCTCTCTGGACTATAACCAACATAGAAATCCACATTTAATTTTAATCTGCTTTTTTTTGAAAGTATATTTTTTGCTAAAAAGTCTGTGATGCCAGGATAAACTGTTGACTCATAAAAAACGATATCGTTTAATTTTAAAATTGAAGAAAGATTTTCTGATACTAATTTTAAAGCAGAGATGTTGGGTTTATTATTTTTATAAATTGGAGTTGGAACGGCTATTATATAAAAATTGCAATTCTTAATCATATCCAAAGAATAAGAAAACATCGAATTATTTCTTAGAGATAAATCTTTTTTTTTAAATTCTTTATTACTATCTATTTTTTTATTAAGTTCGATAATTCTATTAGGATTATTATCAAAACCTACAGTTTTAAATTTTTTTTGTAATCTCAAAAAAATTGGCAATCCAACATAGCCTAATCCTATTACGCAGGGAAAAATTTTCATAAATAAAAAATAATGCTATAACATTTTATTTATTAGATTAATATAATTCTACATCATCTATGAAAATATTAGTAACAGGAGCATGTGGATTTATAGGTTTCAATTTATGCAAAAGACTTCTTGATGAGTCCAATCACAAAATAATAGGTTTAGATTCCTTAAATAATTACTATTCGATTAAATTAAAAAAAAAAAGATTATCACTTTTAAAGAAATATCAGAATTTTAAATTTTTTAAAATTAATATTAACAACTATACTATTTTAAAAAATATTTTTAAAAAAAATCAATTTAGTATTATTTATCATCTTGCGGCTCAAGCTGGCGTTAGATACTCTATTATTAACCCAGAAGAATTTATAAAATCTAACATAAGTGGTTTCTCAAATATATTAAATTTAACAAAAGATTTTCAAAAAAAGACTAAAATATTTTATGCTTCCTCAAGTTCAGTTTATGGTGAAAATAAAAAATTTCCAATGAAAGAATATTATGAACTTAAACCAAAAAATATTTACGGGTTAACTAAAAAATTTAATGAAGAAATGGCAGATATTTACTCAAAATCTTACGGTCTAAAACTTAATGGACTAAGATTTTTCACAGTTTTTGGAGAATGGGGAAGACCAGATATGTTTATAATGAAATATTTAAATTCATTTTTTAACAAAAAAAAATTTTTTTTAAATAATAAAGGAGAACATTATAGAGACTTCACTTATATAAAGGATGTAATTTCTATAGTTCTTAAATTATCCAAAAAAAATATTTTAAGGCATAAGATTTTTAATATTTGCTCTAATAATCCTGTGCATTTAAAAAAGGTAATTAATTATTTTAAAAAAAATAACATTGAACCTAAAATTATTTTAAGAGGTTTGCAATCAAGCGATGTTATAAAAACTCATGGTGATAATCGTCTAATTATGAAAAAAATAAAAAATATTAAATTTACTCATACAGAAATTGCTCTAAAAAATACTTTAAACTGGTATAAAAAAAACAAAAATTTATTTATATAAAGAATTGAATAACTTATTATAAGCAATTAGATTATTTGTTAGTGTAAATTTTTTTATATTTATAATTGCTAATTTTAATTTATTATAAAATATCTTCGGTTTTTCTCTAAAAATATTTATCTTTTTTGATAAGTCTAGATAATCATTATTTTTAAAAAAAAAACCTGCCCTTCCATTCATTAAAATCTCTTGAATGCCACCACCACTTCTCGAGCAAATAACAGGCAAATTATAATTTATTGCCTCGACTACTGAATTTGGAAATCCTTCAAAATAAGAGGAATTTATGAATAAATCTGAATTTTTATAGAATTTAACTAAATTATCTCTATGTGAAAAAAATTTAACCTTATTATGTAATTTGTTAACTTTGAGTAAATTTATTAATTTACTTTTTTCTGGTCCATTTCCTAAAATAAACAGACTAAAATCTGAAAAATTGAGATATTTCAAACTTAAAATGATTGTTTTTAAATTTTTTTCTACTGCTAATCTTCCGACAGTTAAAATTCTTAAACATTTTTTTTTATTATAATTTGGTTTTCTGTAATTATTAACCTCGTCAATTGAAGGAGGATAAATAAAAAAAATTTTTTTATTTATTAATTTTTCCAAAGATTTTGCAACAGTTTTAGAATTTGCAATAATTGCATCGGCTTTTTTATAAAAAAAAATCATAAGTAACTTAATAATTTTTTTTTTAAAGAAATCTTTTTGACTAAAATAGACTTGTAATTCATTAATCGATGTTCTTTCTATTAAAACTATTTTAAGATTTTTAATATTTCTTAAAAAAATTACAGTAAGTACATTCGCATAATTTATATTTGAGATGAATATAGTTTTTTTGTTTTTCGAAATTAATTGTGTAACAATTTTTTTTATTAAAAAAAAAGAAAATATTGTTTTTTTGAAGTTTAATTCATAAATTTTTTTACAAAATTTACTTATTCTTTTTTTATAAGAATTTTTACCTACTGATATTATATAAATATTATTTTTGTTAATATCTAATTTTTCACAAAGTCTAACAATAGAATTAGCTGCACCGCCTTTAGAAAAATTAGGTAAAAAAAATATTAGGTTTCTTTTTTTCGACATCAATTCTATTTATTTAATTAAAAGACGCATCTTATTGAAATGTCTAAACTTCGTATAATTTAAACAATTGTATTTAGCCAAAAATATTTTTTTCTTAAGAATCTCAGAACTACTATTATGAGCTTCTATAATTTTACTAACTAAATCTTCCTCAGAATTAGATTTATATAAAAAACCTGAATTGCCATAATTTAAAAATTCTGCCGGTCCATTCGGACAATCGCTAGAAATTAACACTAAATTACACATTGCAGCTTCTATCAAAACAAAACCCGGGTCCTCCCAAAGCGAAGTTAGAACAAAAAATTTACTATTATATAAATAGTTATATATATTCATCTTATACTCGGATAAATAAATTCTATCCGATAAACTTAATTTTTTTATTTTACTCTCTAGTAAAATTTTATCTTCTCCTTTTCCTATTATATTAGCTTTTAAAGATGGAATTTTTTTCAAAATTTTTTCAAAAGAATTAATAAATAATGTAAAATTTTTCTGCTTAGTTAATCTCCCTGCTAATACGATACTGTTTAAATGAAATTTACTATCATCTATGTTTTGACTTCTTAAATTTCTAAAATTTTTGATATCAATAATTGGATCATAAATTAAAAACAAGCTACTTTTTTTAAATATATTCTTTTTTATTAAATATTCATAAGTACCTTTTGATGGGCAAATTACCGAATTAACTTTTTTACTAATTAATTTCCAAAAAACAAATCTTAAAAAATTTAATCTTGGCAGTCCTGATATTCTTAGAATTAAATTGGTTTTAAAATTAAAAATTAAAAAAATAAAAAGTGGCAAAGAAGTGATTAAATGTATAATTAAATAATCTGGTTTTTCTTTTTTTAAAATTCTAGTTAAAGGTAAAAATGTAAAAAAAAAAATTTTAATATAAGATAGTCTGCTTTTAATTAAATTACCTCTAGATAAAGAACTGTAAATATCTTTACCCAGGTGAATTATATCTATTTTTTTTCTTTGAAAAAAATCTTTATGGCTCCTCCACTCACCTACACAATCCAAAATAGCAACTGAGTAGGAATTTGAATAATCTTTAAATGAACTAGCTGAATTTTTTACTGACTTTATTGTAGCTATATCATCACTTAAATGTGGTGACCAATAATAAATTTTTTTCATTATAATTTATTAACCTACCAAAATTATTTTATTGATTTAAGAAAATAACCTGTGGTTAATTTATCAGAATTAGCAAATTTTTGTAAAATCACAATTAAAGGATAGGCCAAAAAATATAATAACATGAAAATTATAGAGATTATTTTCAATATAAAGTTTTTTTCTCTAATTAATCTAACGAAATTTAAAAAAATACTTTCAAGCCAACCATTTTTTTTATAAATATTAATTGTAGTAAAGTCCTTAAAAAGAAGTTTCAAACCATAAATTGTAAATCTAAAATAATCATTGGGTTCATCATGAATATGAAAAATAAAAGGTGTTGAAAAAATACATTTTCCACCTTTTTCTAAAATCTTATAAATATTTTTTATAGCAACGTGAGGTTCTTTAACATGTTCTAAAACTTCAATAATACAAGCAATATCTGATTTAAAATTTATTATACTAATTAAATTAGGATCAGTTATATCGCATACAACATCTGGTTCTCTAAGATGATCTGTGTCTATATTTAATAAATTTACCCCTTTGAATTTTTGTAATAATTTTTGAACATCGCCACCAGAGCCTACATTTAAAATATTTAAATTTTTTTCACTTAAAAAAAGTTCTTTAGAAATTTCTTGTTTTATAAAAGTATATAGTTCTTTTCTCGAAATAAATTTACTAATTTTTAAAAAAAATAAATTTAATTTACTAAGCATATCTTAGTTTACCTAGATCCATTAAATATTTTTTAGAACTCTTAAATATAATTTTAGTATATTTTTTAATTTTTTTTATATCAGCTCGAGTATATTTTTGATAATGCTTTTTAATATCATCAGGCATAGAGATATAAACTATTTTTGATTTATATTTTTTTGAAAAAAAAAATAAGATATTAAACAAGTTAAATAAATTAATTCTCCTATAGAGTTTCCTTCTCTAAAAATAAATTTCATTTTAAAAAAAAATAAAAATTTATTTAAAATTTTTGCAATAATTTCCATTAATTAAAAAAAAAATTAAATAACACATCATCCTTGCAAAATAATAATAATGTTTTTAAATAAAAATATTACAAATTTATGTTATTAGGAGTATATAAGTATTTGTAATTTAAAAATAAAATCTTTTAACATTAATAAAATAGCAAAATTACGATATTTGAAATTACCATGCAAAAAAAACTAATAATTTTTATTCCTTCAATTGAATCTGGAGGAGTTGAAAAAAATTTATTTATTATAGCGAATTACCTTAGTAAAAAGAAATTAAACGTTTCAGTCTTAACATCTAACAGTCAACACAAGCCAAAATTTAGCAAAAAAATAAATATTATCTACCCAAAAAATAAAATATTTCAAAATACTAACCGTTTCATAAAAATATTAATTTGCTCTTTTTTGCTAATTCTAGAAATTTTAAAAAATAAAAAAATTACTATTTTTAGTTTTCAGGCCAATATATATGCAACAATTATAAGTAAAATGTTTGGTGTTAAAATTATAACAAGAACCAATTCTGCATCTTATTTTTATAAATCAAATTTTTTTAAAGATTATATATTTAAAAAATTTCTAAAAAATTCAGATAAAGTTATTGTAAATAGCTTAGAGTTAAAACAAAAACTATTAAAAGAATATAATATCTTATCAACTTGCATATACAATCCTCTAAATACAAAAAAAATTATAAAATTATCAAAAAAAAAACACAATAATAATTTTTTTAAAGATAAAGATTTAGTTAAGATTATAAATATTGGACGATTGACAGACCAAAAGGATCAAATAACAATATTGAAAGCTATTAAAGAAATAAAAAATAAAATAAATATTAAATTACTAATAGTTGGTCAGGGAAAAAATAAAAATTTATTGGAAGATTATATTATAAATAATAATTTAACAAAAATTGTCAAAATCAACAAATTTGTTAAAAATCCATATAATTTAATTAAATCAGCAGATATTTTTATTCTATCCTCAGTTTTTGAGGGATTGCCTAATGTTTTATTAGAGGCAATAGCTTTGAATAAATTTGTTATTTCGACTAATTGTCCTACCGGACCTAGGGAAATTTTGTATAATGGTAAAGCTGGTTTATTATTTAATCCAAGAAATTATATGCAATTATCAAAAAAAATATTATTCTTCAAATCTAATTACAATTTTTGTCTAAAAAAAATGATTGTTGCTAAATCTGGTTTAAAAAGGTTCGATTACAAGACCAATCTTAATAAATATTTAAAACTTGCAAAAGCAGAGTTAATAACTTAGGAATTATAAAAATTTATCGCGGGGTGGAGCAGTCTGGTAGCTCGTCAGGCTCATAACCTGAAGGTCCTTGGTTCAAATCCAAGCCCCGCAACCAATAACTATTAATAATGATAAGAATATGATAAATAAAATAAATTCGTGATTAATTTAAATAAATATAAAGTCTACTACGAACCATTTCCTCACTTAGTATTTGAAGAAGTATTCAATCAAGAATTTTATAGCAATATATGCAAGGAATTTCCTTCCATAGATAAACTAGAGGCTTTAAAAGACAAATTAATTAATGATAAAAAACAAGAAAAATTCACTTTCGACAATACCTCAATAAAACAAAAAGAGTTCATAAATTTTATTAAAAATTCTAGGAATTTAAAATTATTATATAATTATATAACTTCTGAGAAGTTCAATGATGAAATTAATCAAATTTTACTAAATAATAATATTGATATTGGAATTAAAAAATTTTTTCAAAATAAATCACTAAAGAAAAAAATTCTTGAATTATTATTCAATATAAAAATTGCTACATCTGTTGAATTTTCGATAATGAAATGTAATTCTGGATTTTTAAAACCTCACACGGACGGTAGTAATAAAATATTTTCTTTTATTATTCCTATAATTGATAATGAAAAAATACTAAATGCTAAAAATTCAGGAACATCTATTCGCATACCTACTGATGACAAATATAAATATAATCTGACAAATAGAACGGTTCCTTTTGAATCTACTCAAGAAATCAGAGAAATTCCATTCAAAAAGAATCAATTACTATTATTAATAAAGACCCACAATTCTTTACATAGTGTAGGACCAATTCTTCATGATAAAGAAGAAAATTTATACAGAAAAAGTATAACTGGCTTTCTACAAAAAAATTATTTTTTTTAAATAAAAATACTCTAATTTTAAGAATTCTTGCAACTAGACACTGTTGTTTTTAGACGATCGTAAATTTCTTTTGCAACAATAAGATTAGACTTGTCGTCAATATGAATGGAATCTGTAAAATTAAGTTTATCTTTAATTAATGATAAATCATGAAAATTATTAACTTTTCCTCTTAAATCGCTTTTAATAATTTTTTTTTGCATATCATAAACTTCATTATTTTGTGGATTTAACGGTTGAAAAAATACAAAAAAATTACTTTTTAAACAAATATTAGGTTTTATACTTCCTAATGTAATATTTTGAGTTTTCTCTAATACTAAAAAGTAATTTTCTAAAATTTTCTGGGTCCAGCTTTCAAAATCTTTATTTTTTTCCTTATGAATAATATTTCTTTTGGAAATCCATCCTGTTAATTTATCTAATTCATAAAAGAAAAAAGAATTTTCTAAAATAATTTTTGAAAAATTATTTAGTTCATTTTTGTAATAAAAATTATATGGATAATTAGGTCTTGAATCATAATAATAATATCCCTCTGTTTCATTTCCGCCACCATAAAAAATTACGATATCAAATGGATATTCCATAAATTCGATTAATCTATGTAAATGTTGTGAGTGATTAGAAGATGTTGAAGAAAAATTATAAACTCTATTTTCAACCCCATCATCTTCTAACAACTTACTGATGATGTTAACAATAGGTGGTCGACCATTATAACCGGTTGAACCTCCAAAAAATCCTATCGTTAATTTTTTATCTGATATTGGTTTAATTACATCACCTCTAAAACCTTGACTATTATTAATATATTTAAATTTTTCATTCGGCTTTCCTCTAAACATATCATAGGGGGAAGGATATCTCCTTAGTATTTCATTTTCTTTTGAGGAGTAAAAAATAATTGAAAGAAATATATCTGTTGAAAATAAAAAAAATAAAAAAATTAATAAAAGACTAATTTTATTATTTGTTTTTAAACTTATTTTTTTTTTTTTTTTAAAAAAAAAA
>Ga0169931_10004345_pt1 | contig 22078 bp, 23 predicted proteins | sample Kivu_15m_20L_FD_129675 | JGI IMG/M metagenome (GOLD analysis project Ga0169931, IMG submission 129675) | Freshwater microbial communities from Lake Kivu, Western Province, Rwanda to study Microbial Dark Matter (Phase II) - Kivu_15m_20L... | ecosystem: Environmental > Aquatic > Freshwater > Lake...
CGTGACGGCCAGAGTCGTGACGGCCAGAGTCGTGACGGCCAGAGACGTGACGGCCAGAACCGTGACGGGGCTAAACGCGACGGGGCGACGAGGGGCGAGCGCCGCCGTGACGATCGTCCTCGTCGCCCTCGTTTCGAGGTGCCGCCGGAGATCCCGATGCGCCCCAAGCCCAAGCGCTTGCGCCCGCAGAACAAGCACCGACGGGACGTGCTCGAGACGATTCCCGCCGAACAGCGGGCGATCGCCGAACTGGCCCTCAAGGGAATCCCGGCCGTCCGTCAGCGCCTCGCCGAAGAGAACGCCCGCCTCACCGCGGCCGGTCTGCCACTCATGCCCGAGCATTCCGTCATCGAGATGGCGCAGAACCTTCTCCCCCGACTCCGGGTCGCCGAATGGCGCGATCGAGCCGAAGCGGCCAAGCGCGACGGCGACGAACTCGATCTGCGCGATCTGCGCAGCGTGGTGGCCGCCGCCAAGGATCCCCTCATCGAGCGCGAGGAGAGCTGCCGGGCGCTCGCATCCGAACTCGTCGAGATCCTCAACCGACGCGCCGTCGCCGACAAGGACGCGTGGCTCGTCGACATCGAGGCCGCGACGGGCGTCGGTCGAGTGGTGCGAGCCCTGAAACTCGCCGGTCAACCGCCGAAGGCCGGCGAGCGTTTCCCCGAAGATCTGGGTCGTCGTTTGGCCGCGGCAACCGCCGACTCGCTGACGCTCGATGCACCTTCGGAGCGTTGGATCGCCGTCCTGGAAGCCGTCGCGTTCAGCCCGGTGCGTTCGGTCTTCATGCTGCCGGCGGTTCCCTCCTCGCCCACGCCCGAACTCCTGAAGACCGTGGAGAGACTCTCGCCCTTGTTGCCCAAGGTGGCCGCCCTGTTCGGTGTCGATGCCACCGGCCGTCCCACCCCTCGACCACTCATGGCGCCACGGGGTCCCGTCCGCGACAAGAACCGCAAACCGGCCGCCAAACCGGGCTCGAATCCGGGCGCCCCCGTTCGAACCGAGGTCCCGGCGGCCACCTCACCCGAGACGACCGCACCCGAGACGGCTGCAGCCGAGACGGTCACAACTGACACGGTCAAAACTGACACGGTCGCAGCCGAGACGACCGCACCCGAGACGGCCGCCGCCGAGACGGTCACAACTGACACGGTCGCAGCCGAGACGAGCGCACCCGAGCCGGTCACCCTCGCCCCCGTCGACGACCCGGTGGTCGAGAACCCGTCGTCGGCGACCGAGTCGCCCCCGACCTGAGAGCCCCGCTACCGTCGCGAACATGAGCGACAACAGCAACGACACCGCGACCGACATCGTCACGTACTCGTCCGAGGGACGCGTGGCTCTCATCACGCTCAATCGACCCGGGGCCCGCAATGCCGTGAACGGCGACGTCGCCAGCGGACTCGAAGCGGCGATCGATCGACTCGAAGCCGACGACGACGTCTGGGTCGGAATCCTCACCGCCAACACGGAAGGACAAGCCAACCCGGTCTTCTGCGCCGGAGCCGACCTCAAGGCCATCAATTCGGGACAGGCCGGAGCGCTCAACACCCGCCGCGGGGGTTTCGCGGGCTTCGTCTACCGCGAACGTCGCAAGCCGATCATCGTGGCGGTGGACGGACTCGCGACGGCCGGCGGCTGCGAGATCGTGCTGGCCGCCGACCTGGTGATCGCCACGACGCGCTCGGCCTTCGGCCTTGCCGAGGTCAAGCGCAATCTGATCGCCGGTGCCGGTGGCTTGTTCCGCTTGCCCCGCGCCATCGGTCAAGCGGCGGCGATGGAAGCCATCCTCACCGGCGAACCCATCCCGGCCGAACGTGCCTACCACCTCGGGCTCGTTTCGCGACTGGTGCCGCCGGGTCAGGTGCTCGACGAAGCGCGCCGCATGGCCGCCCAGATCACCGCCTGCGCTCCCCTGGCCGTGTACGCGAGCCGCCAAGTGGTACTGGCTGCGGCCTACGAGTCGGACGAGAACCTGAAGAATCTCACCAACAAGTTGTTCGCCGAGGTGATGTCGTCGGAGGACACCAAGGAGGGTCTCACGGCCTTCATCGAGAAGCGTCCGCCCAACTGGCAGGGGCGCTGAACCGATCGAACCTCGTGGTGGCGAACCGCCATCGGAGTCGGATTCAGAGCGTCTTCGACACCGTGATCGAGCGGGCCACCACGCCACCCCGCTCGAACAGATTCTTGGTGTCGCGGTCACCGGGAAGGGCCGTGCCCTCCAGTGCCACGCAGTTCTGCGATCTCGCCTCGGTCTCGGCCGCGTCGAGCAACGCGTCGCCGAATCCGAGTTCTCGCGCCGCCTCCTCGACGTAGACACGATCGATCGTCGCCACGCGCCCCCGACCGTCGCGAACCTCGATCAGCAACGTGAGAAAGCCGACGACCGCGCGGTCGATCAGGCCCACCCAGCCCAGTGGCGCACCGTCGTCGGACGGCCAGTCGACGTCGAGGGCCCGATGTTCGGCCAACCACGCCTCGCCGCCCCGTCGATCGACCAAGGACGACCGGGCGACGGCGTCCATCTCGAGCAACGACTCGCGATCCGTCGCGAGGATCCGTCGGACCGAGGGTTCGACGGCCACGGCATGAACTCGTTCAGGAGAAGAGCGGACAGGTGTCGTCAGCCACCGGGCACACCGGTGCACCCTTGCGCACCAGCAGGAAGCACTGCGGGCACATGCGCTCGTCGGGTCGCTTCGGAACGATGCTGGTGTCCGGATCGGCGGTGGTCGGAGATTCTTCCTCTTCCTCTTCGACGTCGGCGTCGTCGTCGGCGGCCCGCTCGCGCAAACGCTCCGAGAGGATCTTGGCGAGATCCTCCTCCACGTCGTCGGCCTGGGTGAGGTCGTCCTCGTCGTCGTCGGCGCCGACTCGCTTCGGACGCTTGGTGTCGGCTGTGTCGTCGGCTTCTTCGTCCTCCTCCACGAGGATCGCCGCCTCGTCGTCCTCGTCGATCGGTTCGAGCTCATCTCCTTCGAGGTCGCCCTCCTCGAGTTCGCCGTCGATCAGATCGGGACCGTCGTCCAGTTCGGCCGAATCGTCCCCGGCCACCTCGCTGAAACCCTCGTCGTCGACCTCGTCCGGATCGAGCACTTCGTCATCTGAGGCCATGGAAGCCGAATTCTCCTGCTGGTCGTAGGGGGTGTTGGGGGCGGATGATAGATGAGCGCGGTTGGACGAATCGGTGTCCTGCGGTGACGCTGGTCACCCTCGCTGGATCAGGTCGCGCCGCGGCGGGCCTCGGCCCGGCGTTCGGCGGCCAGGCGCTCCAGTTCGGGGGCCTCGACGACCATGTGCGACATTGCCTCGGCGATCGCCCGGTGTCCGGCCTCTTCACCGATCAAGCGGTGCATCTCGAGAGCGACTCTCCGATAGGCCGGATGTCCCTGCGGTGACGAACGAAGTTCGAGCATATGCATGGCCTCCCGGGCGTTGAACTGCATCGAGTACCGGACCCGATAGGCCATCGACACGGCGTAGGGCGCCTGTTCCGGGAACTCGGGCCTCAGCGAGTCGTAGAGGGCCGCCGACCGGTCCATGACCTCGTCGAACACCGTGCCCATTCCGGCCTCGTCGAGCAGATCGGGTCGAACGTAGCCGTGATTGGGCGACAAGGCCTGCCATTCGATCGTGAGCAGTCGATGGCGCTGGAGATCGCGGAAGGCTCCGTAATCGGACAAGACGTCGAACCGATAATCGGTTCGCTCGAAGGCCCGACCGGGGCGATGACGGCGATTCTCGCGATGACCGATGTAGGAACGAAGGATCGCCACCTTCTCGGCGTGACTCATTCGCCGAACCCGACTCATGATCTGCGCGTCCGGAAGGTTCGTGTGCGCGAAGCAGATCGCGCCGATCACCTTGTCCTCGCCGTCGGGGTCCCAATCGGTCAACACCACCGGAGCGCTGTGATCGACCGGTGTCTCGGCGAAGAGGTCCTGCACGAGGTCCGAGGTGTTCGATCGGGTGTCCGAGAGATACTGGCTCCAACGTCCGCCCCGGTCGGCCAGATCGACCCGTCGCAGGAAACTCGGGATCACCTTCCGGAGTTCCTCGAGCATGAGCATCGCGTAGTCACGGGCCTCGGGAAGGGGGTGCGACCGCATCCGAATCAGCATCGCCTCGTAGGCCTGCCCGCTGGCGTAGATGCCGACGTTCGACAACGACGATGACGGCAACGCTCCTCGAACCGCATCGAGCGCCTTGGCTCGAGTGGCCTGCCGGAAGACGAAGTCGCTGTCGGCCGGATCGCGCCGCACGGTCGCCCGGACGTGATCGGTGACCTTCTCCATGAGCAGGGTGTACGAGTCGAACATGCGATCCATGTCGCCGACGTAGCGGGTTCCGAGTCTGGAGTTCAGCACCTGAGGGTCGCGGAAGTACCGATACCGTCCGGCCAGTCGCGCGTCGTAGGCGATGTAACGGGTGCTCTGTTCGAGGTAACTCGCGAGTCGTCCCCATTCGAGGATCTTGGTGAGCACGTTGGATGCCTGCTCGCACGCGAGGTGGACGCCGCCCAACTGGGCGACGGAATCGTCGCCGTACTCGAAGAAGACCTTCTCGTACAGTTCCTCGGCCCGCTGCAAGCCGATGGTGGCGTCGACGCTCTGGTCGCCGGCCACGTCGAGATCGCCCACGAATTCGTCGAGGAAGAGTCGGCGCAGACTCTTCGAACTACGGCTGTACCTCGCGAAGAGGGCTCCCTTCACGACCTCGGGAAGGTTCACCAGGGCGAACACCGGACCGTCGAGGTTGGTGAAGTACCTGCGCAGTACGTCGGCCTCCTCGGGCGTGAACTCCTCCGGGGCGTAAACCGTCACGTCGGACACGCTAGTTCTCGGTCGTCGCGCGGGCGTGGACGGTGTCGCCGGAGTCGAGTCGACCGTTCAGGCCAGAACGTCGGTCGACGGGGGCGACGACGAGAATTCCTCCGCGACGCGTCGGCGAAGATCCGCATCGAGCCAAAGATCCACCACCGTGGCGGCCATGGCCCGAGCCGCCACCAGCACCGCCGCGTCTCCCCCGTCTCCTCCGGCGTGCTCGGCGAACTCCCGCGTGTGAATGGGCGTTCCGGATGGCGCGACCTTGATCATCGGATGGATCGAGGGCACCAGATGCGACACGTTCCCCATGTCGGTGGAGCCGAGCACGCGATGACCTCCGTGGCGGGGGTCGGCGCACGACCGACCCCCGGCCCCGCGATCGGCCTCGAAGTTCCGCGCGTAGACGGCGGCCAGCGCGAAGTTGTCGCGAACCTCGGCGTAGGAGTGCCCTTCCCACCGAAGCTCGGCCCCGCATCCGCACGCTGTGGCCGCTCCCACGAGGCAGGCCTCGACCCGCTTCTTCAACGGTTGCAGGGAGTCCATCGACGCCGATCGGACGTACCACGTCGCCGCGGCCCGGCGCGGGACGATGTTGGGCTTCTCGCCGGCCTCGGTGAAGATGCCGTGCACCCGCTCGTCGGGGCGGATGTGTTGGCGAAGGGCGGCCACGTTCATGTAACCGAGGACCGCGGCATCGAGCGCGTTTCGACCCTCCCACGGAGCCGCCGAAGCGTGCGCTTCCTTGCCGTGGTACTCGACGTCCACCGCCTGAATGGCGAGCGAATCCATGCGAAGGAGATCGGCATCGGCCGGGTGCACCATCATCGCCGCGTCCAGACCGCGGAACGCTCCGTTGCGGGCCATGATCACCTTGCCCCCGCCACCCTCCTCGGCGGGAGTTCCCATGATGCGCACGCGCCCGCCGAGTTCGGTCGCCAGGACCGCGGCGGCCAGACCGGCGCCCAATCCAGCCGCGGCGATCACGTTGTGGCCGCAGCCGTGACCGATGCCAGGCAGGGCGTCGTACTCGAGCAGGATCGCCACGTCGGGACCTTGGATCCCGGCTCGCGCCTCGAAGGCGGTGTCGACTCCCCAGGCGTGCGGCGTCACGTCGAGGCCGTGCTCGGCGAGCGACGCAACGAGCAGGTCGTGGGCCCGGTGCTCGGCGAAGCAGAGTTCGGGCTCGCGATGGATCCTTCGACTCACTTCGACCAGGCGGTCGGCGTGTCGATCCACGAATCGGTCGATCGAGGACCTGGCCTCGGCCCGGGTCGAATCGTGCGACGTCACGGGATCACGGTACTCGTTCCCGACGGTCGAACCGCCGTGGATCACCCGACGACCACGGTCAGGTCTCTCGCGGCAACCACACCTCGCCGGCGTCGGCTTCCACCGACACCTCCACTCCGGAGACGCGTCCGAATCGACGTCCGTCGACGAGCAACACTCCGGGTCCGATGCGGACCGACTCGACGGACCGGACATCGATCGACGGATGCGGCAGATGAGTCCCGTCGACGGAACGGCGCCAAGCCCGCAGCCGTTGGCGCGTTCCCATCTCCGAACGTACCTCCAGACACTCGACCCGGCCGTCGTTGGGATGCCCTCGTGGCACCACGTCGCATCGCCCGACGAACTCGGCGTTCATCACGACGTGTAGGGGTCCGCGCAGGGCACCTCCCTCGATCCACCGTCGTCTGACGATCACCGACGCGGCGGCCGACAGGACGGGTCCCTCGTCGATCACCACGCGCATGAGATCGACCACGAATCGGGTTCCGGGTCGCGGCTCCGAACGACGGACGGGCGTTCGCCGACGGGAACCGTTCACCCCTCCGTTCACCCCTCCGAGCGTGCGGAACAGATCCCCTCCCTCGAGCACGCAGGAGTGCCCCCGGGCCATCGCCTCGGCGAGCTCGGCATCGGTGCTCACCTCTCTGGCGTCGGAGGGAACCTCGCCAGGCTCACCCCAATTCTCGCGACGGCGAATCGTCACGGTCGATCCAATCCACTCGAGGCGCGCACGACCCCACGATCGAGCAGCGACACCGCCGTCTCGGCGGCGACTCTCGTTTCGGCTTCGGGTGCCACGCTCGCGATCTGCCGAAGGAGGTCGACCAACTGCTTCATGGTGCGCACGAAATCGCCACCCGAGATCTCCTCGGCATCCACCACGGTTCCGAACGACTCGCCGGCCGCCCAGGCGTGCGCCACCGCCAGGAAGGTGGGATCGGGTCGACGATGAAGGGACAGCCCGTTCTTCTCCTCGACCGTTCTGATCTCGTCCGAGAGCGCGACCATTCGACGGAAACGTCGACGCGTCTCGGCCGAGGGGAACCAGGCGGCGGGGGGCGGTTCGCTGGAGCGATGCTCGTACACCAGACACGAGGCGAGACCAGCCAGTTCGATCGCGTCCAGACCGTCCAACACCTTGCGATGCAGCACCTCGGCCACCAGGAGGTCGCACTCGTGGAAGGTTCCGGCCAGGGTGCGTCCCTTGTCGGTGAGCGACCAACCCTCGACGAATCCGCGTTCCGCGAGGATGCCGAGAACCCTCTCGAACCTCCGGGCCACCGAATCTCCACCCTGGCGAACGCGTCGACGTAGGACGTCGATCTCGGCGGCCACCCGGTCGGCGCGGGCCGCCGCACGAAGTCGCTCCTCGAGATCCGGATCGTCCTCGACCGGATGACGAACCACGCCGACGACTTCGGACGTCCCGGACGCCGCGGGGGTCGATGCGGAGAGTTCGACCGCGTCGATCAGTGCCGCGACCGCGCGATGGAACTCCGGTCGTCCCGGTGCGTACGGCTCGGGAAGTTCGACCCGACCGCGGGCTCGGGGTGGGATCTCGAAATCCCGTTCGGCGAGATTGACCACCGCTCGTCCCGGGGTCACCACGGTGATCTTGGCGCCGGCCGCCCGTTGCGCACTGGTGATCACCACGGCACGACCGTCGACCTTGCTGTTGTGGAGAACCACGACGTCGCCGGGGCGCAGACGAGACAGCGCGAACTCCACGGCACTGTCGCTGCGACCGGCAGGAGTTTCTGCCGATCGGAACTCGTGGAGATCTCCGTACGGACTCTCGGCTTCGGCCTGGAGTCGGACGAACTCGCGCTGACGTTCCTCGAGACGCGCTTCCGTCCTCACGATCTCGCGATCCGACTGGAACTGGGCCAGCGACAGATTGAGCAGATGCCGAGCCTCCTCGGCGGTGTAGGAGGCGATCAGATTCGACGCCATGTTGTAGGTGGGTCGGAACGAGGACCCCAATCGGAACGATCGACTGGCCGCCAGACCCGCCACTTGAGCGAACGTCACGAAGGGATTCCACAGAACCATCGCCGAACCGTGCTCGTCGATGCCACGCCGACCGGCCCGACCGGTGAGTTGCGTGAACTCCCCCGCGGTGAGTCCCTGATGGTGTTCTCCGGTGAACTTCGACAGTTTCTCGATCACGACGGTGCGCGCCGGCATGTTGATGCCGACCGCCAGCGTCTCGGTGGCGAACACCACCCGAAGCAAGCCGGCGGAGAAGCACGCCTCCACCGCCTCCTTGAAGGGCGGGATCATGCCGGCGTGATGCGCCGCGATGCCAGCCTCGAGGCGCTCGGCGAAGGCGTCGATACCGAGGGTGTGCAGATCGTCGTCGTCGAGATCCCGGGTCCGATCGTCGAGAATCTCCCTGATCCGACGACGCTCGTCGACGCTGGTGAACCGGAATCCGGCTCTCGCACAGGTGATCGCGGCCTCGTCGCACTGGTTCCGACTGAAGATGAAGTGGATGGCGGGCAGGAGATCCTCGTCGCGGAGTCGCTCGACGACGTCGATGCGCGACGGAGTGCGAAAAGCCCGGCGGGGCCGACCACGTCGGGCCGTGCGCCGATCGAGGAGACGATCGATGGCGGGATTCGCGCGTCCGTCGACGAAGACGGGTAGAAGATGGTCGACATCCGAACTTCGGTCACCCACCATGAACAGTGGTTCGAGCGGCACGGGGCGCTTGTTCTCGGTCACCGACTTCGTCGGGCCGCGAACGATGGTCATCCATTCGGCGATCTCATCGGCGTTCGAGACCGTCGCCGACAGGCAGACCAGACGGACCCGGCGCGGAAGATGGATGATCACCTCCTCCCACACCGGCCCCCGATACGCGTCCTGGATGAAGTGCACCTCGTCGAGAACCACCAGATCGAGATCGTCCAGCGATCGGGACCCCGAATACACCATGTTGCGGAGAACCTCGGTGGTCATGACGACGAGAGGCGCGTCGGGATTCACCACGTTGTCGCCGGTGACCAGACCCACCGCCGCGACGCCGTGCACGGCGCAGAGATCGCGGTACTTCTGGTTCGACAGCGCCTTGATCGGCGCCGTGTAGAACGCGCGCCGTCCATCGGCCAGCGCCGACGCCATTCCGTACTCGGCGACCACGGTCTTGCCGCTTCCCGTCGGTGCCGCCACGATCACCGACTCACCGGCGTCGAGATGATCGCAGGCCTCGATCTGAAATCGATCGAGGGCGAAGGCGTACCGCGCGGTCAGCGAACCCCGGTCGGGGCGGGTCATGCCGTTCGACGCCGGACGACGAGGTGGCCGATCAGAACCGCGACGAAGTAGAGAACGACGAGCGGAATGGTGAGCGCGATCAGGGTGATCGGATCCCCCGACGGGGTGATCACCGCGGCCAGGACCACGATCGAGACGATCGCCACCCGCCACCCCTCGACGAGTTGCCGTGGTCGCAGCACTCCGGCGATCTGGAGGAACACGAGCAGCACCGGGAACTCGAAGCCGATTCCGAACGCGGCGATCATCAGAGCCACGAGACTCACGTACTTGGTGATCTGGAAGGCCTGTTGAACGTCGTCACCCGACCACCCGACGAGGAACTCGAGTCCGCGGTCGAGCGTCACGTACGCGAGAAAGGCACCCGCCGCGAAGAGAACGACCGACGAAAGGACGAAGGGGATCGCATACTTCTTCTCCTTCGAGTGCAACGCCGGCACCACGAACCGCCAGATCTGCCACAGGATCACCGGCAACGCCAACAGGAGCCCACCGTAGAAGGCGATGCGGAGTCGGGCGTTGAAGCCGTCGAGCGGACCCAAGGAGTAGAGATCGCAGTTCGACACGAGGTCGGGGCGACGTTCACAGAGTCGGTCGTAGGGGCCGCGCAGGAACTCCAGAACCGGGTCGTAGAAGGCGAGCACCCCGATGACTCCCACCCCGACCGCCAGCGCGGCTCGAATGATCCGACTCCGCAGTTCGGCCAGATGCTCGGTGAGGGTCATCGCATCGGGATCTGCCACGTCCCGGGTCCGACGTCCGAGTTTCACTCCTGGCTCCCGGCGACCGGTCCGGATTCGTCGTTCTCCGGTCGAGGTCCGTCGGCACCGGACGTCATCGAATCACCGGACGACTCACCGGACAACGACGCATCTCCGGACGACGACTCTCCGGACGACGAAGCGTTTCCGGCCGTCGGCGTCGTGGCGGACCCCGAGGTGGCGGCCTCGTCCACCAGGCCGGTCACCGCTTCCTTGGTGAGGCGAGCGGTCTCCCGGATCTCGCGCACCGGCTCGTCGAACGCCTGTTTGAATTCGCTCTGGAAACCGCGGCTCATCTTGCGGAGTTCCCCGTACACCTTTCCGAAACGACGGATGGCATCGGGCAACTTCTCCGGTCCGAGCACGACGAGAGCCAGGAGCAAGATGATCACGATCTCGCTCCCGGAGAGATTGAACACGTGGCGAGTCTAGGTAGTCCCCGGCTCCGGGCGCCGACCGCATCGGATCGTCCCCGTCGATCGTGAAGTGGCATCATTCATCCGTGCAGCAGCGACTGCCGTCGCTCGTCGACCCACCGATTCTCTTCGCCCACCGGGGCGCACGGGCCCACGCTCCGGAGAACACCCTCGAGTCGTTCCGCCTCGCCATTCGTCTCGGCGCCACGGGTATCGAGAGCGACGTCTGGAGCACCGCCGACGGGGTCGCCGTCCTCGACCACGACGGTGTGGTGAAGGTCCGGGGTCGTCGCCGCCCGATCACCGACGTCCAGCGCGAGCAGCTGCCCGAGCACGTCCCCGATCTCGCCGATCTTCTCGGTTCGTTGCCGTCGGAGTTTCCACTGAGTCTCGACGTGAAGCACCCCGAGGCCTTCGCCCCGGTGATCGCGACGTTGAGGTCGGCCTCCTTCGAGCCGTCGACCTGGCTCTGCCATCCCGACTGGAATCTCGTGGCGACCTGGCGTACCCGCACGACCGCGCGTCTCGTGGACAGCACGCGCCTCACCCGCATCAAGGAGGGTCCGGAACGTCGCGCCGCCGCGTTGCGCGACGCGGGCATCGACGCCCTCAACATGCACCACTCCGACTGGAACGGAGGACTCGTGACCCTGCTGCACCGATTCGATCGGCTCGCCCTGGGGTGGGACATGCAACACGACCACGTTCTCGACGCCGGTTTGCGCATGGGTCTCGACGGGATCTTCTCCGACTGGGTCGATCGCATGGTCGACGCCGGGCGACGCAACCTCTGATTCGGTCGGATCAGAGCCAGGCCCAGGCCGACGCCGGCCAGATCACCACGAACGCGCGCCCTCTGATCTTGTCGATGTCGATGGTGCCGAAGTCGCGCGAGTCGAAGCTCTGCACCCGGTTGTCCCCCATCACGTACACCATGTTCCCCGGTACGGTCGTCGCGGGCATGTCGGCGTGCGAACCGCAACGCGAGACCGGGTCGGGCGCGGCGAGCATCGCGGTGTCCAGATAGGGCTCCGACAGCAGCACGCCATCGATGTACACGTCACACGACCTGATCTCCAGGGTCTCGCCCGGGAGCCCGATCACCCGCTTGATGAGATCGTCGTGTTGCTCGGCGGACGTGATGCGGTCGAAGACCACGACGTCTCCACGATTGACGTCGTGGAGACGGTACGAGAGCTTGTTCACCAGCACCCGATCGCGTGGCATCAGCGTGCTCTGCATGCTCGGGCCGTCGATGTAGTACTGCTGGAACAAGAAGAGTCTGATCAACAGTGCCGCGGTGATGGCCACCGCGACCACCACCACCCACTCCACGACCGCCCGCCAGCGGGCCCGTCGACGTTCGACCAGCGCGACCCGGTGCCGTTCCCCGGTCGGATCGGCGTCGAATGCGTCCTCGATCAGACCGAGATCGACGTTGCCGACAGGGGTGCGATCATCGGGGGCCGAATCGAGCGGCGAACGGTCGTCGGACATGCGGATCCACCGTATCGCCCGCGACCTCGTGGCGCCGATCATCGACGATGGGGAGCCATCGCCACCGACGGATCGAATCCAACCGGTGCATCTCAGAGGGAGGCGATGAGCCGCTCGACGCGCTCGTCGCGACTGCGGAAGGGGTCCTTGCAGAGGACCGTGCGCTGCGCCTGATCGTTGAGTTTCAGATGCACCCAGTCGACCGTGTAGTCGCGCCGTTTCTCCTTGGCCGCGCGAATGAACTCGCCCCTCAGTCGGGCCCGCGTCGTCTGGGGAGGTACGTCGACCGCGTTGGCGATGTCGGGATCGGCACACACCCGTTCGACCAATCCCCGGCGCTGCAGTCGGTCGAAGACGCCGCGTTCGGTCGAGATGTCGTGGTACTGGAGGTCGATCAGTTGCAGACGCGCGTCACCGAGTTCGAGCCCGTGACGACGGGCGTAGGCGTCGAGCAACTGGTGTTTGATGACCCAATCGACCTCGCGATCGAGTTTGAGCGGATCGTTCTCGATGGTGGAGACGCAGTGCTCCCACATTTCGAGGGCGCGCTGTTCGAGCGGGGGGAAGCCAGTGGTCTCGGCGTAGCGCAATGCCCGATCTAGGTACTCCCGTTGGATGTCGAGCGCGCTGACCTCCCGCCCGTTGGCCAACGCCACCGTCCGACGACACGTCGGGTCGTGGCTGATGTCCCGGATGGCTCGAATCGGATTCTCGAGGGTCATGTCGCGAAGAACCACTCGCCGATCCTCGAGCATTCGCAGCATGCACGCCGTCGAACCGATCTTCAGGAAGGTGGTGTACTCGCTCATGTTGGAATCGCCGACGATCACGTGCAGTCTCCGGTAACGCTCGGCGTCGGCGTGGGGTTCGTCGCGAGTGTTGATGATCGGACGACTCCGGGTGGTCGCCGACGACAACGTCTCCCAGATGTGGTCGGCGCGTTGGGTGATCGAGTACACCGGCCCCCTGGCCGTCTGGACGATCTTCCCCGCCCCGGTGTAGATCTGCCGCGACACCAGGAACGGGATCAGCGCCTCTCCGTGTCCGGATCCGTCGTCGTCGCGGGACGTCAGGTAGTTCTCGTGGCAGCCGTAACTGTTGCCCGCCGAGTCGGTGTTGTTCTTGAAGAGATACACCGTCCCCCGGATCCCCTCCTCGCGCAGGCGTTCCTCGGCCGCCGTCGCGAGACGCTCGAGAATCCGCTCGCCGGCCTTGTCGTGCACGACGGCGTCGTAGATCGAATCGCATTCGGGAGTCGCGTACTCGGGATGCGATCCCACGTCGAGGTACAGGCGCGCGCCGTTCTCGAGAAAGACGTTGGAACTCCGACCCCAGGTGACCACCTTGCGGAACAGGTACCGGGCCACCTCGTCGGGGCTGAGTCGACGCTGTCCACGGAGCGTGCAGGTCACGCCGTACTCGTTCTCCAAGCCGTAGATGCGCCGCTCCACGGCCGCAACCTACTGGTCGATCGCGGTGGGCGCCGAACGGTCGTCTGGTTCAGCCGAGCAAGCGCTCCACGTCACCGTTCTCGAGACGTCGGAAGCACCGACGTCCGGCCGATCGTTCGAGCACCGCCACCTCGCTGTCGGCGGCCGACAACACTCGATCCGGACCCGAGAGGGCCGATGCCGCGAGACGCACCGCGGTGTCGAGGTCGAGCTCGGGAGACACCTGCCCCTCCAGCCGCGACACGATCGCTTCGGCGTCGCCGCCGAGAACGCAGAATCCCGTCTCGTCGATCAGGGTTCCGTCGTACAGGATGTGGAACAACTGATCATCGGCCGGTGTCGAACCCACTTCGGCCACGAGGATCTCGACCTCCATCGGTTTCATCTCGTGGGTGAAGATCTGACCCAGGATCTGGGCGTACTCGTTGGCCAGGCTGCGCGCCTCGACATCGTCGCGGGAGAAGGAGTACCCCTTCACGTCGGCCGTGCGCACCCCGAGTCGACGCAACTGATCGAACTCGTTGTACTTGCCGACCCCCGCGAACGCGATGCGGTCGTAGATCTCGCTGATCTTGCGCAGGGTGTTGGACGTGTTCTCGGCCACCAGGAGGATGCCTCCCGCATACTGCAGAGCCACGAGAGCCCGCCCGCGGGCGATCCCCTTGCGGGCGTAATCGGCCCGATCCTTCATCACCTGTTCGGGTGACACGTAGAACGGCATGTTCACGAGCGGACCTCCCGACGCGAACGGTCGTCCTCCACCAACTCGTCGAACACCGCGGCCAGGATCGGATCCTCGACCCGGGTCCAACCCTCGGAGTCGATCGTGGCGACGACCGGGTAGATCCGGCGCAGTCCGTCGGGACCTCCGGTGGCGGTGTCGACCTCGGCGGCCTCCCACAACGCCCGGCACGCGACCCGGATCGCTTCGTCTCGAGCCAATCCCGGTCGGAAGGAGATCTTCAGCACCGTCGAGGCCGGTTCGGAACCCGAGCCCTGCGCGACGAACTCGCGCTCCTCGTAACGCCCGCCCGTGACGTCGAAGTCCCACAGCCGACCGGTGCGACGGAGAAGGTCGTACCCGGCGAAGATCGGCACGACGACCAGGCCCTGCATCGCCGCCGGAAGGTTGGAGCGCACCATCTGCGACAGCTGATTGGCCTTGCCCTCCAACGAGATGGCCCGCCCGTCGAGTTTCTCGTAGTGCTCGAGCTGCAACTGGAAGAGTTTGATCATGTCCATGGCGGTTCCGGCCGAACCGGAGATCGCGACACCGCTGTGGCGATCGGCGGGAACCACCTTCTCCATGTCGCGATTGGCGATGCGGTGGCCCATGGTGGCCCGCCGATCGCCGGCCATCACCACGCCGTCGGCGAAGCGAAGAGCGAGCACCGTGGTTCCGTGGCGCGCGTCGATGGCGAATCCCCCGTCACCCGGCGCCGGCAGCGGAGCGACACCCAGTCTCAGCAGGAGGTCGAAGAAACTCGGTCCGGGATCCTCGCCGGCGGCGAACATCGGAACCCGCACGCCTCACTCACCGCCCTTCTGGACGTACGACTTCACGAAGTCCTCGGCGTTCGACTCGAGAACGTCGTCGATCTCGTCGAGGAGGTCGTCGAGTTCGGCCTTCAACTTCTCGCCTTGTTCGGAGGAGGGCTGCCGCGACGAGTCGGCGACTCCGTCGCTCGCCTCGTCCGCTCGCGAACTCTTTGACTTCTGGATTCTCTCGGCCATGACGGTCCTTTCCGCCCCCATCCTGCCACCCGGGGACGGAAACCTCAGATGCGGGGCTCGCCGCCAGCCAAAAGGGCGATGAGGTCGGCCGGACTCGTCGCCCGGTCGAACAGCGGACCCACCAGATCCCTCGTACCACGAAGGGGTTCGGGCATCGGCACGCGAACGAGCGGATCCCGCCCCGTGTCGAACACCACACTGTCCCAGTTGGCGGCGACGACACTCTCCGGCCACCTCCGCAGACAGGTGCCCCGGAACCAGGCGCGAGTCGACTCCGGAGGTTCCGTGACGGCGCGCTCGACCTCGTCCCGATCGACGAGTCGGGTCAGCCCCAATCGCTCGGCCAGTCCGCGACCCGGCCGAAGATCGTGGTACTGCAGATCGATCGCCTTCAGTCGGGCGTCCCGCGGCCCGAGACCGTGACGAGCCGCGTAACCGTCGACCAGGCGCAACTTGGCCGCCCAATCGACGGTGCTCGCCGCGTTCCCCGTCTCGAGATCGCCCAGAACCTGCTCCCACGTGTCGATCGCGAGGTCGCCCACCGAGCCCCCGTCGGATCGCTCGCCGAGCGGTTCGAGCCCGCGCTCGATCGCGTATTTCTGCGCCGCCTCCAAGAGGCTCCACTGCAGGTCGAGGGCCGTCAGACGACGGCCGTCCCGGAGAAGAATCGACTGTCGAAGGGTCGGATCGTGACTCACCTGACGAATCGCCGGCACCGGATGGGCCAGGGCCAGGTCGCCCATCGGGAAGTCGTCCTCGATCATCGCCAGGACGATCGCGGTGCTCGCGAGTTTCAGGAAGGTGGCGGTCTGCGAGAGGTTGGCGTCGCCCACGATCACGTGGAGCCGGCGATACTTGGCCGGATCGCAGTGGGGTTCGTCGCGAGTGTTGACGATCGGTCGCTTGAGAGTGGTCTCGAGACCCACCTCTTCCTCGAAGAAGTCGGCGCGCTGGCTCAGTTGGAAGTCGACCTCGCCACCATGGGCCTCGGCGCCGACCTTGCCGGCACCGCAGAAGACCTGACGGGTCACGAAGTGAGGAGTGATGTCGGAGACCAGTCGCCCGAACGGCACGAGTCGATCGACGAGATAGTTCTCGTGACAGCCGTAGCTGTTCCCCTTGCCGTCGCTGTTGTTCTTGTAGACGATCAACTCGGCGTCGTCCGGGAGTCGCCGACGGGCGGCGGTCATGGAGCGACGCACGATCTCCTCGGCCGCGAGGTCGTGCGCGAGTGCCTCGAGAGCGGTGCGGCATTCGGGGGTCGACATCTCCGGATGGGCGTGATCGACGTAGTAGCGCGCACCGTTCGACAGCACCGCATTGACGAGATGGGTCTCGATCTCGGGACCGTCCTCGTCGAGCGAGAAGCCGCGCGCGTCGCGTCCGGGACTCTCGTCGACGAAGTCCCAGCCGATCCGTCCGGTGGTCGATGCGACGTAGGACTCGATCAGCAACGACGACGCGGCGACCGGATTCGGGTCGGCGCCCCGCACGAGGATCCCGTACTCGGTCTCGATGCCGCAGATCTTCGGGATCGCCACGGTGACCTCAGAGATACTGACCGGTGGCGGCCCGCTCGATGGCTCGGCCGCCCGACGCGTCGGCACCCTGCTTCACGAGCGTGCGGATGAAGACGATCCGCTCGCCCTTCTTCCCCGAGATCCGCGCCCAGTCGTCCGGGTTCGTGGTGTTGGGCAGGTCCTCGTGCTCGCGGAACTCCTGTCGGATCGAATCCAGAAGATCGAGCGTGCGGATACCGCGCTCACCACCGGCGATGATGCGCTTGATGGCCAACTTCTTGGCGCGCCGGACGATGTTCTCGATCATCGCCCCCGAGGCGAAGTCCCGGTAGTAGAGAACCTCCTTGTCGCCGTTGGCGTAGGTGACCTCGAGGAACCGGTTGGAATCGTCGTTGCGGTACATCTCGTCGACCGTGGCATCGATCATCGATCGCACCGCGCCATCGGCGTCTCCGTGCCGGGCGACCTCGGCGGCCGCGAGCGGGAGGTCGACCGTCAGATAGCGCCCGAAGATCTGGCGGGCCGACTCGGCGTCGGGTCGTTCGATCTTGATCTTCACGTCGAGGCGTCCCGGACGCAGGATGGCCGGATCGATCAGGTCCTCGCGGTTGGTCGCGCCAATCACGATGACGTTGCGCAATCCCTCGACACCGTCGATCTCGGCCAGCAACTGGGGAACGATGGTCGACTCCATGTCGGAGGAGATGCCACTGCCCCGGGTGCGGAACATGGAGTCCATCTCGTCGAAGAAGACGATGACCGGCCAACCCTCTTCGCTCTTCTCGCGCGCGCGCTGGAACACCAGCCGAATCTGACGCTCGGTCTCTCCCACGTACTTGTTCAGCAGTTCCGGGCCCTTGATGTTGATGAAGTAACTGCGACCCTTCTCGTCGCCCATCGAGGCCGCCACCTTGCGCGCCAGGCTGTTCGCCACCGCCTTGGCGATGAGGGTCTTGCCACAACCCGGAGGGCCGTAGAGCAGGATGCCCTTCGGTGCCGGCAGACGATGTTCGGCGAAAAGGTCCTGATGGAGGAACGGAAGCTCGACCGCGTCGGCGATCTGCTCGATCTGCGAATCGAGGCCGCCGATGTCCGAGTAGGCGATGTCGGGGACCTCTTCCAGCAGGAGATCGTCGACCTCGGGCCGCGGCAATCTCTCGAGCAGGAGGTTCGAACGAGCATCGCGGCGCAACGAGTCTCCGCTGCGGAGGCGCACGCCGCGCAGAACGTCGGCCAACTCACACACGATCTCCTCGTCGGTGCGGCCGACGACGATGGCCCGAACGCCGTCCTCCAACACTTCCTTCAGCGTCACGACCTCACCGGCGCCCTCGGGCGATCGGGCGAGGACGACGTTGAAACTCTCGTTCAACACGACCTCGCTTCCGCGGTCGAGAAGGTCGGCGTCGATCTCCGGATGAAGATTGACGCGCATCTTGCGACCGCTGGTGAGCACGTCGACGGTTCCGTCGTCGTTGCGACCGACGACGACCCCGTACGACGCCGGGGGCTTCGACAGGTTGTCGACCTCGTCGCGCAACGACGAGATGTGCTCGCGCGCCTCCCGGAGGGTGAAACTGAGTCGCTCGTTCTTGGCGGTCTCCTGCGCCAGCAGACCCTTGGTCTCGAGCAGGCGTTCCTCGAGTTGGCGCAGACGACGGGGGTTCTCCTCGATCCGACGTCGCAGCTCGTCGAGTTCGGCCTCCAGGACCTCCCGGGAAGCCTCGCGACCGACCGCAACATCGGGCTTGCCATCGGGCTCGCCACCGGGTTCGCGACGTCCCGCGTCCTGCTGTTCCGAGTTGTTCGGGCTCACTGCGCCTCCCGCACGCAAACTACACCCGTTCGGAACGGCTCCGCTGGTCGTGGGTGCCGACGATTCGCTAACATGACGTTGTTCACGGGCGGAAACGTCCGCCGAGATTCACGAGGAGCACACCCCCACATGAAGGTCTGGATCGATCAGGATCTCTGCACCGGCGACGGTCTCTGCGAGGAGATCGCCCCCGACGTGTTCACCCTCCTCGACGACGGCCTGGCCTACGTGAAGGAAGGAAGCAAGGTCTTCGCGACCGCCAAGGGCAACCCCCAGGGCGCCGACGGTCTGGCCGAGATTCCCGATGGCCAACTCGACGCCGTGATCGAGTCCGCCGAGGAATGCCCCGGCGAGTGCATCTTCATCGAACCCTGAGTCCGGTTCCCCGACGACTCCGCGCGGTCGGCATTCGCTTCCACCCGTCTCGTCGAACCGTCGAGGTTCACTCTCCGATGTAGCGACCCACGGAGAGGAACCCCGTGTGGGCGACCATGCGATGGTCCGGTCGTACGGCTGCACCCTCGATGTACCAGCCGCGGTGAAGCACCTCGAGGGTGCGGGTTCCCGTCCAGCGATGTGACGCCAGCGCGGCGCGAGTCTGGGCCGCCTGGGTGATCGACGGCGTGTACGCCACCAGGATCCCTCCCTCGCACAGGGCTCGCTCGGCGTGGGGAACCACCTGCCAGGGTTCGGGAAGATCGAGCACCACCCGATCGATGTTCCGATGCAATTCGGGTTCGATCCCCTCGTAGCAATCGCGGACACGAACGTCGTAACGCTCGAGCGCATCGGGTCCGAGGAACTCCCGGACGTTCGCCACGGCCCGGCGGGCGAAATCGTCGCGGAGTTCGTATCCCACGATGTGCGCTCCGTAGCGGAGCATCGTCATCGACAGGGCACCGGATCCGACGCCGCTCTCCAACACCCGCGTTCCGGGAGCGATGTCGGCCAGCAAACAGATCGGAGCCAGATCCTTGGGATAGATCACCTGCGCACCCCGAGGCATCTCGACGACGAAGTCCTCGAGTGTCGGACGCAGCACGATGTATCGCGCGCCACGCGTCGACACCACCCTCGTACCCTCGGGTCGCCCGATGATGTCGAGATGCGGAACCAGGCCCGCGTGGCTGTGGAACTCGGATCCGGCCGACAAGTTGATCAGATAGCGACGTTGCTTTCCGTCGATCAACAGCACCTTGTCGCCATCGGCGAACGGTCTGGTCATCTCCTGCCCCTCGTGTAGAACTCGACCGGCACCGGTTCGCGACCCTTCGATCGCTCGACCAGTCGACAGAAGGCGCACGGACCATCGGAGCCCGTTGGACTTCCGCACGATGGACACCGCGCCGGAACCGTCGCGGTCTCGGCCGTCGAGTCGACGAGCAGCGGCGACATTCGATCGAGGAAACCCATGTAGAACGCCGCCTTGGCGCCCGGCGATTCCTCTTCCAGACGATTGAGAAGATCCTTGTAGCCGAGGTGCTTGTTCCCGGCCGCCATCGGGCACTCCTCCACCAGATAGTCGATGCCCCGCACCACGCACCAAGCCGCCGTCTCTCGTTCGCTCAATCGAACGAGAGGCTTCACCTTGCGCGGGAAGCCGTTGGTCGCCGGCAACACCGGCAACTGTCGTCGCAGGTACTCCACGTCCCAGCGCAAGGTGTTCCCGAAGAGAACCGCCGCCTCGTCGTCCAGATTGTGACCGGTGACCACCACGTCGTATCCACCCTCGATGGCGGCCCGATCGAAGAGGTGCCGCTTCGAGAGGCCGCACGCCGAACACGGAACCCGCCCGGTCGCACGCGCCGCGGTCGGCACGTCGAACCCGTGATCGGCGCGCACGTCGACGACCTTCAGCACGAGATCGCGTTCGGCGGCGAAACGACGAGCGTGTTCGCCGGACTCCTCGCTGTAGTCACCGATACCGAGCGAGACGTAGAGACCATCGGCGCGGTAACCGAGTTCGAGGAGCAGGTCCCACACCGCCAGCGAGTCCTTGCCGCCCGACACGGCGACCAGAATCCGATCGTCGCGCCCGAGCATGCGGTGATCGGCGATCGCCTTCTCGACCTGTCGTCGGCACAGCTGCTGGAAGTGCTCGACGCAGAAGTTGGCGTTGTGGCGCGGCAGGTCGATGACGGCCGGTTCGCGGCAGGTGCGGCACTTCACGTTCGATCAACCACCCGAGATGACCGGGCGGATCTCCACCACGTCGTCGGCAGCCAGCTCGCCGTCGCCGGGAACCAGGGTCCCGTTCCGGATCACGAGATGTGCTTCACGGGACAGACCCAATTCGGCCAGCAGCGCGTGGACCCGACGGCGCCCCTGAACCTCGATCTCACGCGTGGGCTGTCGGAGCAGAACCTTCACCGAACCCGACTCCGACGTTCCACCGCGGCGATCGACACAACATCGCCCGACTTCAGACTTTCCCGGGACACCAGTTGGGGCCGACGAGTGGCGAGTCGACGAACGAGCCTCAGCACCCACACCACCGAACCAGCGAGGAACCAGAACCGGCGACCACCCAGCAGACCGTCGCGAACACCGCGCCGACTCACGTACGACAGGATCGACATGGCGACGCGGTCAGAGTCGCCGGATCTCGACGAGCGTCGAGCGGCGCTTTCCGCTGCGGCGGCCGAGCACGTAGAAGACCACCACCAGAACGACGCCCACTCCGACGGCAGCGGCGACGATTCCACTCTTGCGTTCCTCGACCCGCCCCTGAAGATCGTCCTGGAGTCCGCGCAGTCCCTGTTCGAGATCGGCGCGAGTGACGCGCTTGTTGGCCATCAGCGTGGTTCCTTTCCGAGCGTCGAGCGGCGGACTCGCGAGAGAGCGATCACCGCGGCGAGGATTCCGACCGTCGCGACGATGAGGTAGGGCACCCACGACCAGGCTCCATCGAGAGCCGACACTTCGGTCTGCAGCAGTCGCAACACTCCGAGAAGCACGAACACCAGACCGAGCCCGAGGAGCACCGAACCCACCGCACCCAGAGCCAGCCAGCGTCCGGCCCCCTTCAGTGGTCCGAGGGTTTCCTGACGCGCGTACTCCTTGACGAGGTCGACGACGTCGCCCACTCCGCGACCTCCACGCCGACCCCCGGCGGGCGTTCGCACGGTGTCCCTCTCGTCGACCACGTCATGTTTCTACCAGCGTCGGCCAGTACCGCCACGGGGCGAGGCTCAATCGGCCTCCAGAAACCGGCTCACGGCGTCGAGGTCGTCGAGAACCTCGTGGAAACGCTCCAGACGTTCACGAAGGCCGGGACATTCGAGGAGGCTCTGCCGATCAGCCGGTCCGCAGGGGGTTCGCGCGACGAGTTGGTACAACGACGTGGAAGCGTCCACACGGTCGCGCAACGCTTCCCACTCGTCGACATCGGACTCCTCGCGCCCCGCTCGACGGAGCAGGGTGCGAACCCGATCGGCCGCGAGACCCAGTCCGTCTCCCAGATCCAGCGCAGCGACGTCGAC
>Ga0169931_10004346_pt1 | contig 22072 bp, 16 predicted proteins | sample Kivu_15m_20L_FD_129675 | JGI IMG/M metagenome (GOLD analysis project Ga0169931, IMG submission 129675) | Freshwater microbial communities from Lake Kivu, Western Province, Rwanda to study Microbial Dark Matter (Phase II) - Kivu_15m_20L... | ecosystem: Environmental > Aquatic > Freshwater > Lake...
CGGTCGAAAAATCTCGTCGAGGGGCACGACATGGAAATGGGTACTGGATACGGCCGCGGCGGCAACGTGCTCCACATCTTCATCTGAAATGACGCGCACCGGACCATCGGGTCGACGTTGCAGATGGGTCACATCGCTGCGTCCGCTGTCCTCGGTCGTCGGCAGGCGCGCCGCTTCGGCCACGGCCTCGGCCGGAAGAACGAGTTCCGTGCCGCGTTCGCGCAACTCGGCGATCAGGCGCTCGCGTGCCTTGGCCAGCCCAGAAAGCTCGAGCAGATCCCCGAGTCGTTTGGTGTCGGCATCGAGCATTTGTGCAAGTTGCAGATGCTGCCAGGTGGCGCGCGCGACGGGCTCCATGGTGAGGAGCAGACTGATCTTGAAGCGGAGTTTTTGCGCCAGCACATTCTCACGGAGCGGCACCGGCGAGTCTTCGAGAACGCGCCACGCATCCTGAACAAGACCCTTGTTGTAAAGTTCCCGGGCGAGGACGACGCGCGCCACGGTGAACGTCGGATGCCGGGCGACGCCCTGCATGAGCAGCTCAAGCGCCTCATCGATCAGGCGATGCGAACGCAGAATGTCGGCGATCGGAAGGAAGGTGCGACCGAAAGGGTCACCCTCGTAGCGCTTGACCACCTCCCGCTCCGTGCGCGAGAGCGGAAGACGCTTCAATACGGACTGCCATGGATCGCTTGCGGGAGTGCTCACAGGGTGAACGTCCATCGGGTAATCTGTTCAGGGAATCCAGACGTCAGAATAGTGCAGAGATCCGGACCTGTCGCCCGAAGATTGCAAGGATGAGAGAGATTCGGGCAGAGACCTATTCCGAAGTAGAAATGGGGAAACTGATCGGGTTGGGGGTACTCATACCGCCGGACGAAATCCCGACGCTGACTGTATTTGTCGCCCCGCCGATACAGATCGGCCAGACTTCAACCGTGGCGACGCCACAGGCATCCGTACACCACTCGCTGCGCGGGGTCACAACACCCGAGAAACGAACCGGTGAAACCACCGTACGACCGTCGACCTGGCTGACGGTCGCATTCTCAGGATTCGTTTCGTCGGCAGCCGTGGCCCCCGTAATGACCGGATCAAAGGCAATGTTGGCTCGAGGGATAGTCTGACCATCGAACTCGCCATCGATGCGAAACTTCGCCAGCACGGGAGCATTCAGCTTGGCCGCTTGGCCCTCTCCAACCCCGAGGCATGTAATTTCGTTGCCGGTCGTGAGTGGTGTCACGGTGAAGCTGACGTCAGCCAGCGAGACCTTGCTGCAGCTGAGCGCGCACGTGCCGCCATCGCCACCTTCCGGATCACCGGCGCAGGCCGTGAGAACACCCACGATCGCCATCAGGTATAACCCGACTCGACCAAGCGACCAAAGAGACAACGACGTGTATGACGATTCTGCAAACATACTCGACCCTCAGGTTCAGAGTTCTTCCTGCTGTTGATACTGCTGTTGCTGCTGGCTCAGGTTGCCCTGCTGCTGGATGGCTGCGTTCCCACCGCTACCGGAGCCGAAGTCCCCGGACGAACCGTCACTGGTTGCGACACCGGAGTTGTTGACAATGGTCGGTGTGACGAGGATGAGCATTTCGTTCTGACTTTCTGTCGACCCGGTACTCGTAAAGAGTGCGCCGATAATCGGAAGACTTGAAAGCCAAGGAATCCCCGACTGGCGTTTCGTGCGTGCCACTTCAGCATTGCTGCCGATGATGACCGTGTCACCACTGCGCTTCAGCAACTCGGTCGTCACACTGCGATTGCTCGACGCAGAATCCGCGCTCGCAGCCGCCGGTGTACCGGGTGAATTGCTCGTAACGTTCAGGGTCATTCGCACAAATCCGTCGGCAGTCACGCGTGGAGTCACGTTGAGGGTCGTGTTGAAGGGGACCTCGAACCGTCGGCCGCCAGTCACAAAGAACGTATCCGTTGATCCGGCGGTGACCGTCGCGGCTCGTCCATCCTGCACCACCACGTCCGACGTCTGGAGAATCTCCGCCTGTCCACGGCCTTCGAGCATCGCAAGCCGGAGGTCAAGCCCAACGGAGTTGTTGATGCTGCCGAAACTGAACCGGAAGTTCTCACCACCGCCACGAATTCCGTTCGGATCAATCGCGTAACTCGACCGCATGAAATTCGGGAAGGTCAAGCCACCGAACCCGAGTCCGCGCCCCTGATCGAGATTTAGTGGACCAAACCAGGAGATACCGAAATCCTTGTTGAAGTTCTTCGACGCCTGAACGATCCGTGACATGACGCGAACCTGCGGAGTCTGCATATCAATGCGAGCGACCAGCGCTTTGACCTTCGCCAGATCAGCCGCGGTCGCTTCGACGATGATCGAGTTCGTCGTGGCATCGCTCGAAACTCGTGAGCGCGGATCGCCAACACCGGGGCTACCAACTGCTCCGAGCCGCAGGAAAGTGTTCACATGGGCCATGACTTCTGCCAGCGGAGCGTAGGAAACTCGGAGAATCATGATCTTGGTCGGTTCGAGTCGTTGTGCCAGCTGGCGCGACTGCTCCAGCAGCTGCCGATCAACGGAAATCTGCGCCAGAGTATCGACCCGGATCATACGACTGCCGACCTCGATCATCCCGAGACCGTTTGTCTCGAGAATCGCCTTCAGCGCTGTGTCCCATGGCACGTTCTGCAGACGCATGGTCACACGCCGTCCGCCGGCCTCGTTGGAAACGAGAAAGTTGATCTTCGTTTCCTCGGCGATTGCGCGAATCACCTCACTGAGTGGCGCATTGCGGAAGTCCAGCGTCATGTTCGTCCGCGGCACGCCACTGTCGACAGTTGAGGTCATTCCTCCGTCAACTGGCGCGCTGGCTGAGTTCGTACCCATGACATCAGCGGTGGCCGAGCCAAAGGTACCCGCTGCCATTCCGCCGCTGGAATTGTTCATCATCGGAGCTACGTTGGTTGGGACTGGCTCGGGTCCGGTCAATGCTGCTGCGGATCCATTGCTGACGCCACCAACCGCCGCCGGATCTTCAGCACCCGTGTTGGCTCCGCCAAAGAGGGCGTCATCACCACCCTCTTCTTGCTCTTGTTCGATTCCATTGTTCTGGTTCACAAACTGTTGCTGTTGTTGCAACGCGTTCTGATTCTGTTCAAGTCCCTGCTGCAAGTTGCTGTTCTGCTGTTGAACACCGGAGTCTTCGCCGAAATTGTTCTGGCTCGACTGGCCGTTCTGCTGCTCCATATTTTGTTGCTGCGCTTCATTCTGAAACTGTCCGTTCTCAACGTTCTCCTGCAGATCTTCTTCGTCCTCAAAATCATTCTGGGCGACGGTAAAGCTGCCAAAGCGCGCAAGCACAACGAATCCGTCGACGTCACGCAGGGCAGGATTGCGGAGGCGCACTTCGAACTTCTCGTCACCTTCCTCGCTCTCGCCCTCGCCGTCGTCAAAATTGTCGAGCTCGTTCTCCTGGGGATCAAACTGCTCAGACTCCTCGTCCCACTGTTCGTCTCCCGACTCCTCGTTCTCCTGCTCTTCGAAGTCCGCATTCTGGTTGCCCGACTGCGCCAGATTGCCTTGCGGATTTCCGGAGTTCTGGTTCTGCTGGTTGAGCGGAGCCTGATTCTCGCCAAATGACATGGGATTTCCGGCCGGATTGATGAAGTTGTTCCCGCCGCCCGTCACGTCGTCGAATACATTGCTCGCAGCATTCGTGTTGCCTGTTGAACTCGCCGAAACATTCGCATCGAAATCACCCGGCAAACCAGTTGCATCAACGGCTGGGGTGGTTGCCGGTACTGCATCAGGCGTTTCAAGAGTGAGCGGCTGCCCGCCATCAGCTGGCGCGCCGAAGAACGCTCCTTCTGACTGATCAGGAATCGCTGCGACCTGCACCTCGCGCGGCAGCTCAGAACCTGCCTCGATGATCGGCAACACGTTTGCCGTCGCCAGCAGTTCAGCTTTGGCAATGGGCGTCCCGGCCGTCGCCTGCGCGCCGAAATAGCGTTCGGGAACCTGGAATGTGAGCAGGACATTGCCACCACGAGCAAACAACCGCGGCTGGACCTCATCCCGCATCGTCATCACAACATCGGTGTGACCAGCGAGGGCATCTGCGCGCATGCGCACCCAGGCAACCGGGGAGCGAAATTCACTCGCATCAACGTCCCGTCGAATTTTGCGGCGCAGTGCTGTCTGCGCGAATCGCACGACCAGCTCAGGTTGGCCTGAGAGATTTCTCTCCTGCATGATGCTGAATCGCGGATTGCCATCGGTCACGATCTCAATGCGAACGAGGCGATCTTTTTCTTCGAAGCTGTAACCAACCCAACGCAGCTCAGCGAATGTTGGCATGACATCGGGTGCGGGAGTGCTTGCTGGTTCCCCTTCAGCAACGGTCGGTGCGGCAACGACGGGCGCCGCGTTCGTCGGAGCCAAATTCTGCGGGGCAGGTTGTGGAACTTGATTGACCGAAGCCATGCCTCCGCCGAGGCCGTCGTCGGGCGCACTGTTGATGGCTGCTCCAGCGAGGTTTCCACCGTTGGACTCAAGCATCGGGTCTTCACCCTGATCCTGAGTGTTCGCCTGCTGCCACTGCTGGCCGTTGCCGTTCTCAGCTGCCGCATTGTTCTCGACAACATCAAAGTCGTTGGCACTTTGCTGCTGACCCATTGCGTTGTTCTGAACGTTGTTCTGAACGTTGTTCTGAGAGTTATTCTGAAAGTTGCTCTGAGAATCGCTCCGGGCGTTGTTCTGTGAATTGCTCTGAAAGTTGTCTTTCGTCTGTTGCTGCTGACCTTCCAGAGCCGGGTCAGAGTCCTGATCGCCCTGCTGCTCTGAGGTCGTCGAACACCCCGAAGCAAGAACCAATTGCATGATCACTGGTGCAAGCAAGGACGCACGGCCTCCAAACCAGACCCTCGTCCGTCCTCGCGTCGTCCAACGATTGAGCCGCAAGCTTTCCGCCATGTCGCTCTCCACTTCGGTCTTGGTCCGGTTATCCAGTGCGTCAGAAATCACTATGGTCCAAATGTCGGTGTCGTAGCTCCGTTTGCCGATGTACCCATCACTTGCGGGGTAGTGCCGCCATTGTTTGCAGCCGGAGCCGACGGGGTGCCGCCCACAGGAGGTGGCACTTGGGGCGCACCGGGCTGGATCGCACCACTACCGGCTGCTGGCTGCGCACCTGACATGGCCGCGCCGGCCGGTGTCATGATCGCGCTGGTATCCCCTGGTGCGGCGCCCGGAACGATCGGCGCAGCTCCCGGAACAATCGGCGCAGCTCCCGGAACCATGGGTGCGCCCATCGGCAATATGGCTTGAGTCGGATTCAAACCCTGCGCACCCGCGCCTGCACGAATAAGATCTTGTCCAACCGCAACGGCCGTCCGCGCAGGGATCTGATTCTGTTGTCCGCCGATAATCTGGTCGACCGCTGCCGGCATTGTGGGCAGCTGGGAATTCAGGTTGGTCCCTGCAGCAGCTGGCGCGACAGCTTGGTTACCTGCAGCGTCACGAATTTCTCCAGACGCAGCTCCCGGCCTGATCACGATTGTGCCGCCTACCGGCGTCGTACCGTTCATCATGTGCGGCTGCAGAATCATGCGCTGATCATCGAACTTTCGCGTCCCATCCGGTGACAGGCGAAACTCGCGCACGGTAAGCGACTCGGGTGCAATGGCCAGAATTCGCCCACCATTGATCCCGATGGGATCATCCACCTTCGCGACAATGCCGGCCGGGCCTGACTGTTCCGGAGCGATGATGAGTGCCTTGCGCACCCCGAGACCATCCGCCCAGATTCCAACCACCGCAAGAGAACTGAGTGGAAATCGCTGCAGAGGTGAAATGATCGGAATCTCAATCGGATCAACCACGGCAATCGGCGTCTCTTCCTGATAAAACGGCGGAACGAATGGATCCGATTTGCCGAAGGCGGCAAAGCGATACTCAGTCGGCGGTTCAACAATGTCTTCGACGCGAACACCTTGCGTCACATCACGTGCAGCAGAACTCAGCGCAGCTGCGGCTGCGTAGCTGTCCCAGGTCTCAACCACCTCTTCGCCTGCACCCCCGGCTGAGGCAGCAGCCTGACCTTCTGTCTGACCTTCTGTGGTCGATGGGCCTTCAAGACCTGACTCTCCGGTTGCCGCGGCATCACCCGCTGGGTTTTCGGTCTGCGCAACAACGTGCGGCGTGAGCGAGGCCAGAAGCACGCCCCCGCCGAGAACTCCAGCCAGCAAACGGCAATCAGGCATCACCCACCGCCGATGGGCAGTTACGTTGTTGCTGATCCGCGGTTGATTCGGAAACCTGCTCATCCGCCCTGCACCTCCGGACTGACCACCTGCACGGCTGCATTGTCCGCTTCCGGGTCAGGCGCCGGAGCCGCCGCAGGCGCGGGAGCTGCCGCAGGCGCGGGAGCTGCCGCCTGACCATCACTGTCCGTCGAGCGAAAGAGCACCAGCTCGGCCGCGGCATCCACGCGAATCCGCCCGCGTGCCGCCAGAGTCGCTGCAATCGCGGCGTTGCTTCGAGCGACGGCGGCGTCGCCAGCCCCCCGACCATCACCGGTAACCAGCGTCTGTGGATTCGCCGCCCCGCCGCCTCCACCCGCACCCGCCGCGTCAGCTCGATCACGTAATGTTCCGCGCGTCAGCCGAATGTTCCGAACGAAGACTGAGTTCTCGAGCTGCGTGATGCGATCGAAGAACGTGGCAATCGCCCCGTAGCTGCCCTGCAACTGAACGTCGATCGGCAGTTCGCGGTACTTCGAGTCCGCCTGGCCAGCGGTTTCTGCTCCGCGTGTGTAGTTGAGCAACGCCACGCTCGTTTCCCTTGCAATCGTTGCCACTCGCTCAAGCATGGCTTCGACATCGAAACTATCCGGAAGGGCCGCTTTTGCCTTGCGCAGCTGCTCTTCCGTAAACACGAGCTCTTCTTCCAACTTTGGCAGGCGCTGCTGTTGAGCTTTGGCGGCTTCGAATTTTGATCGGGCCGCGCTTTCCTCACCCTGCGCTGTGGTAATCTCCTGATCGATTACTTCGGCCTTGGTGTACCAGACGTAAACTCCCGGCAGCGCGCCAATCGCTGCGCAAAGCAAAAGACGCGCGGGCATCTTCTGGCTGAAATAGCGTTCCTTGAGTTCGTCCAGTTCCATTCGTCATCCTTTTCCGCAACTCATGTCGAGCATCGGAGCCGCGACTCCCATGCCATCAAAACTTCCGCTGGTCATTCTGCCCAGCAATCGAACTATCGAGCCGCGTGTCAAACATTGCTGTCGTGGACTCCTGCCAGGACTGGACGCCCGACACTGCTCTCGTGCCACCCAACCCCGCAGCGCGCTCCGCATACTGGAGATCCATCCTGAAGTTCGAGATCTCGCCAAGGTCTGCCGCCGCTCCATCGCCTCCCAGAGTCGAGTTCAGGAGTCGCACATCGGGGAACCAGACTTGAGTTCGCAGGTCAGCTGGATCCACCGTCTGTGAAGCGGTCGCTTTGAGAGTCGCCGCAAACTCAGAGACCAGCAAGTGATCGAAGGCATGACCCTGAATTGCCACACTGTTACCGCTCGTCGGCAACAGGACTGAGCTGAACCACACGCCCTCGGGCCTGAGATTCAGCAGGTGCTCAAGCACGAGTATCGGCCGCAGACGCGTCAGGTTGGTCACCGCGATGGCCTGGAGTGCAGCCACTTTGCTCGACAACTCGGCTTTGTTGCGCTCGAGGTTTGAGAAGCGCTGCAAATCTGGTTCGAGCTTCGCATAGCTGGCTTCGAAACTGTTGCGTGAGGCGGTAATCTCGACGATCTGTTCACGTTTTCTTGCCAGCTGTGATTCGGCCACGACCCAGCCCACGGCGGCAATGAGAACGAGGACAGCCACGTCCGGAACCCACCGGAGCGGATTCTCGAGTTCCTCGGCTGGAACAAGGTTGATACGAATCACGTCAGGGGCCTCACTCTCGATCCCCGGGCTTGCGCATCGCAAGTCCGGTGGCTACGCCGTACAAGTGACTCTGCGCCATGATCTGTTCCATCGGGAAATGGCGCTGGCTAATCTCCACTCGATGAAACGGATTGACGATCTGGACCGGCAACTGCATCGTCGCAGCGATTGCCGCATCAAGACCGAGGACACGCGAACTGCCTCCGGTCAAGAAAATGTGACTCAATCCAGCGGAGTCTGCCGGTGCATCCCCGCTCTGAAAGAAATACGAAACCGTCGAATGAATCTCCGCAACCAGCTGCTCATTCGTTTCGGACAAGACTCGTCCAAGCTCCTCGGGTGCGGAACCATCCTGCATGTTGGCCTGAATCTTCAGCGACTCAGCGTTGTCCCGATCCACGTTCATGAGTTCAGCGATTCTTCGCGTGTACTCATCACCGCCAAGGGGAATATCGCGGGTGTAGAGATACTCACCCTTGCTGACGAGTGAGAGCTGACAGGAACCGGCGCCGACGTTGACGATGCCAATGATGGTGTCGACGGTGCCGTAGTTGTACTCGAACATGTTGGCGATCGAGAAAACCTGACAATCCACCACACCGGTGCGAAGACCGAGCGAGGTCACGACACCGAGATACTGCTCGACGAGCTCACGCTTGGCGCCGACCAGGAGAACCGTGACTTCGCCTGAAGCACTCGGCGGTCCAAGCTGATAGAAGTCGGTGCAGAGATCGGCAACGTCGTGCTGAAACTGCTGCTCGGCTTCGTAGACAATCTGATCCTCCAGAGTCGAATCCTTCTCTGGAACAATCTTGACCTTCTTGATGAAGACGCTCGAGCCAGACAGCCCGATTGCGGCGCGGCGCTGCACGGTCGTCATCCGCAATCGCTGAAACAGTGATTTCAGCGTGTCACCAACAACCGTCGCGTCCTGAATTGCCCCATCGACAACCGCGCCCGGCGGAAGAATCTCGAGGCCAAGTGCCTTGAGCTTGCGCTGCGAGACGCTTCCACCGAGCTCGACAACCTTGACGGCTGACGAACCGATGTCGATGGCGATCAACGAACCGTTGAGCATTGGGTTCAAACTCTCTTTCGAGCAGCAGATCGAACAGGATTAACGGGCCCGGCCATGAGGTTTCGTGGTCTCGGGGGCGAAGGACGCGCAACAGGAAAACATGATGCTTCTGTTGACTATTTTTTCATTTGGGGCAGGCGACGTCAATGCGTTGGGGCTGAATGCGTTCAGCCGATAGTCAAGCGTCAATGGATTGACAGCAAACGCCCGTGAAAAGAATGTCGGGACAGCTGGGCAACCGCCTGAGTTGATCAGCTTACTTGCGGGACTTGAGGAATTTTTCGAGATCACTCGTCAGGGACGCGGTTGTTTGCGCACGCTCATCACCGAGCGGTTCTGGAATGCCAGAAAACGCGGCTTCGAGTTTGGCACGCGCTTTGGCCGCCGGATCATCACCCGGCGCCTTGCCGGTCGACTTTGCGTCAAACCACCCACAGAAGTTGCCGCGGTCCTTTTCCTTCACCCACTCTGCCTGCTCCTCGCGGCACTCACGGTAGGAACCGGGGTCGAAGAACACACAATTGCGGCAAACACGAGAATCCGACTGGCAAGCTGGACACATGTCGCGACGTCCAAGGGGCGGCACGAAACTCCACGCGTGCGAGCACTTGTGACAGACGATCAGTTTGTCGGGCATGGCCTACTCCCTCACCAATACGCAAGGATCCCAGTCACCAAATCGCGTCGAATACACTTGGTCCTTTGGTTGTAATTGGCAAATTTCTCAGTGATAATCCATACAAATTCGGAGGCTGAACATGCTCTGCGACAACATTCTTGAGGCCATCGGTAGAACGCCCTTGGTGCGACTTCACCGCGTAACGTCCCATCTTGACTGCAACGTTTACGCAAAGTGCGAGTTTTTGAATCCCGGTGGGTCCGTGAAAGACCGCATTGGCTATCGAATGGTCGCTGACGCTGAGAAGAGTGGCCGCATCAAGCCTGGCGACACGCTCATCGAGCCCACCAGCGGCAACACCGGTATTGGCATCGCGCTGGCAGGAGCCATCAAGGGTTACCGGGTCATCATCACGATGCCGGAAAAGATGAGCCGTGAAAAACAAGTCGTTCTCGAAGCCCTCGGCGCGGAGATCATCCGCACACGAACCTCCGCCGCTTTCGACGACCCGGATTCGCACATCATGATTGCGCGAAGGCTGCAGAAGGAGCTCCCGAACGCGCACATCCTCGATCAGTACTCGAACCCATCAAATCCAGCCGTGCACTTCGAGACGACCGCCGAAGAGATCATCTCCGATCTCGCGTCCATCGGACAGCAGGTCGACATGGTGGTCATGGGCGCCGGCACCGGCGGCACCTTGACCGGTGTTGCACGGCGTTTGAAGAAGGCAAATCCCAAAGTCATCATCGTCGGGGCCGATCCAGTCGGATCGATTCTTGGCGGAGGCACGCAGGTCGGAACCTACAAGGTCGAAGGCATCGGCTACGATTTCGTACCGGATGTCCTTGATCGAAGCCTTGTCGATACGTGGGTCAAGACCTCCGATCAGCAGTCGTTTGTCATCGCGCGTCGACTGATGAAGGAAGAAGGTCTCTTGTGCGGTGGTTCCTGTGGCTCAGCCATGTATGCCGCCCTCCAGGAAGCGCCAAAACTCAAGAAGGGCCAAAACTGCGTCGTCATCCTCCCGGACGGCGTGCGCAATTACATGACGAAGTTTGTCGACGACAAGTGGATGCGGGAGAACCAATTCGCCGGAACCGACGTACTCCGCGGAACAGTCGGTGATTTGACGAAGTCAAAGCCATCACGAAAGCTGCTGGCTCTCGAGCAGACGGCTTTGACGATGGATGCCATCGAGATGATGAAGCGCGAGGGCATCTCGCAGATTCCTGTGACAGATGACGGCAAGCTCGCTGGCATGCTCACCGAGGAAACGATTCTGCAGCATCTCACGACGGGTCAGCTTTCTGGCAAATCTCGCGTCTACGGAATCATGAATCGCTCGGTGCCAAGCGTTGAGGAGTCAACTCCGTTGAACGCTCTGCAGGAGATGCTGCTTCGCTTTGGCAGTGCCGTCGTCATCGACCAGGCACGAGCGCCGCAGCGTATTCTGACGAAGATCGATCTGGTGGACTGGATGGCGCGCCACTGAGTCCGTGGGAACCGGTTATTCGCCGACCAACGCGCGACGCACGGATGGCACCGGCGACGCCGCGGCGGACGTCTCCTCGCCCCTGCGCATGGCGTACTTCCACAGAAGATGCTGAGACGTCATGTAATCGGCGTTGAGCTTCCGAAAGCGTTCCACGAGTTCCTCGGCACAGGTCCGATAGAAACGGACCTGCATGCCGTCGCCCTCATTGGCGAGAAACTGGCGAAACTCGTCGGCGTCGAGATGAAAGAGCACACATGGCGTTTCCGCCGTGACGGTTGCCGAGCGCGGCGCATAGTCGAACAACGACAGCTCGCCAAAGTGTGACCCTTCTTCGAGAAATGCGAGACGAGAAAGCTTTCCAGTCGCTGGATCCGTCTTGTAGACGGACACGGTCCCACTGAGCAGGACGAATACACCGCGAGTCGGTTCTCCCTCAATCACCGCATTGGCCTTGGCCTTGAGCTTGATCAGCTCACCCATCGTGTAGAGCTTCTTCAGTTCAAGATCCGTCAGTCGCGCAAATATGGGAATCGATTTCAGACGAGCAGCGCCGCGGACCGGGTCTGCGAGGGCAGCATCTGGCGACCGCACTGGATTGGGTGTGCTCGGAGTCGTCATGCCACCATACTCGCCGTGCTGAAGCCCTGTGGCAGTTCTTCGCTCACGTTGCCGCCACTTTCGGTGATTGACTCAGCAAAGAGCAGTTCGTTGAGCTCAAGAAGATTGATCGCGCCGTTGTTCGCCAGCTGACGAATACGCGACAGAACCTTGAGTTCGATGACACGGTAGGCCTGCTCGTCCACGTTCCGGACATGCTCGAGTTCCTCAAGCCAGCTCTGGGCCAGCTCTTCCGGTGCCTTGGTGACGAGAAGTTCACGGATGTGCTCGCGCGTCCCGGCGAGGAACAACAGGAGATCCTCGCGTTCCATTCCGAGTACCAATTCGAGCAGGTGACCATCTTTCAACAGCGGCATGATCTCAATCGTCACCAGTTTGAGTTTGATGCCACGGGCCGCCTCAGAGTTCGTACGAACAAGGTCGCGCATGAGCGAGCGCTGGTCGTCAAGCCGCGCCTTCTCAAGAAGATCGAGAAGGATGTCACTTGCACGCAGGTTCTCCGTATCAAACTCAGGTCTGGACTCAACTTTGCGCTGGAGCGCGCGAGCCACATTCGCCAGATAATCCTTCGGAATGGCATCCGCGCGGCAAAGCTCGCGCATGAGCGCAACCTTCGCATCACCTTCGTAGATTTCAAACACTGCGCGGCGGCGTTTATGGTCGAGTTGTGTCAGGACGATCGACTGTACCTGCGCCTTTTCCTCGCGAATCAGGTTGAAGACCTGGCCAGCATCAAGCTTCGACAGGAAGTCAAACTTGTCCATCGTCTTGCGCGAAAGGATGCGGATCTCATTGGCCGTGACCCGAGTGCGCAGACTTTGCAGCAGTTCAATCTCTTCTTCCGTCGAAAAGGCATGATCACTCTTGGGGTAGTACTCACTGAGTGCGTACAGATCGCGCTGGAGATTTGGATCGTCAAGGAGTTCAAACACCACCATCTGACCAAAAATCTGCACATACTTGCTGGTTTCTTCGACGCCTTCATCCTGAAGCAGCCGGGAGAATGTCTCCTTCGCCACTTTCGGTGACTCGAGGAACACGTTGGCCAGATCCTGCTTCAACTGATCGCGTTTGATTCGCGCCGCCAGTTCCTTGGTCTGGGCGCTCTGCACGGCAGCTGAAGCTCCTCCGCCCGCGGCATAACCCAGCGTCCCATCACCGTCCACGGTCGAGTCACGCTGCGGACTGCCCGGGACTGCCGGTCCACCCGCTGTCGGTGCCGACGCCACCATGAAGCGCGCGTCGCGATTTGCGCCGGCAATTCGCATGATCATCGCAATCAGGAGACCCACCAGCAGAAGCCCAGCACCGATCCACATCGCATAGTCGAGCGTAGTGGAGCCCGCGTTGTTCTCCAGAGATGTATTTGACGCCGTATTCTGTGATTTGCTGGACTCGCGACTGGTGGCCTCGAGACGCGATTCCTCACGCAGGTTTGTGCGCTCAGTCGACTCCGCCTGAAGGCGCTCGGAGGCGGACGACAAGACCGATTCCCTGGAAATGATCTCCTTGGTACCAGCCAGCTCGCGGAAGATTTTCAGGGTCTCGCGCAGTCTCTCGAGTCCAAATGGGTCTGCCGACGCATCGGCGAGCCGTTGCTTGCGCTGCGCCCACGACTCAGGAAACTCAGTCACGGACACATCAAGATTCAATGGCTCGACAAAACGAGTCTTCGCCTTCACGACATTCACAATGCGAGCCCGATCACTCTCTTCGAGCCTCTGATCAAGACTCAGCTCAACATCGACGCTTTCAATGCGCACGATGCCGCGCCCAGATTTGTCGCGGACGATTTCACGAGGGTTGACGTCTGCAGCCTGGTCTTCAGTCGTCGCCCGCGCATCCACGGCCACGCGCGAAAGAACGCACTCGTCAGGACAGTATGTCTCGATGACGCGCTGCAGGGCTGCCGTGACGCGCTGCTGCACGCTGCGCTTGAGCTCCTCGATCAATGTCTCTGATTGGCCGATCTGCGGTAGTTGAACGGGATTCCATCGAACTTCAGCACTCGGCGCGAGTGCACGCAGGGTGTTTCCAAGGATCGCCTGCAGGCGATCGCGATTGAGAATCGAGATGCGATCGTCGATCTGCACATCAACCACAACCTTCGACACAAAAAGTGAAGCCGTCGTCGTCGCACCCACGACGCTCTCGAACCCGATATCCTCGCTGTCACCAATCTGTTCGTCGATGTCGACGTTGATCTTCGTCACTTCGCAGGATTCGCGGCAGTGACGCGCAAGAATTGGCGCAACCGCGGCACGGACCTGATAGATCGTCTCCTGCCGAAGGCGCTCGAAGTTTCCGGGGTTCGTGATTTGTGCATGCGAGCTGCCAGCAGCGCTGCCCAGTCCGGCACCGATCGTGAGCGCAACCAGTGCTGCACGCAGGAGCACGACAAGGCTTCGCGTCCCGCCTGATCGAGACGAGAGCACCTTGTCGCGTGTCGTACCAAAATTTTCTATTTCACGATCCATTCAACTCACTTCATCGGAGCCCAGGTAAACAACTCGTTCGGGCTTCCGCTCTCAGCAACTATCGGACGGGTGTAGCGCTCCTTAACGGGCAATAGTTGCCGAGTTCCTGACTGCCGCGAGTTCGGTAACGGGCAACAGGGCAAATTCTGCCTGGCGTCAGGCGCAGGAAAAAAGAAAGGAGGGGTCACCGTGGTGACCCCTCCCATTCACTTTTGTCAGATCCGTGGGGCTCTCGCCCCTCAGCTCGCGGTGCCCTTGAGGGCCTCGTTCACGTGCTTGGTGATCTCTTCTTCGGTTGGTGCATGCGTCATCCGCACACCATTGATGTAAATCGCCGGAGTGCCCTGAACGCCAAGTCGCTCACCTTCCGCTTTGGCCTTCGCCACGCGTTCTGCCGGGCGCGCTGAGCCCATACAGGTCGAGAAGGCAGCTTCGTCGAGCTTGAGTTCCTTCGCCAGCGCTGCCGGCGAGTCTTTCGTGAGCGTCGACTGCTTGTCGAAGGCCAGATGGTGGTACTCCCAGAACTTCTTCTGCTCGTCAGCACACACCGCACCGTGCGCAACGGTCAGCGAGATTCCCGATGGGTTGATGGGAAAGTCGAGATAGATGAGGCGAACTTTGTCCTTCATCTTCGCGACCACACCCTTCATGGCCGTCGCCGCCGCCTTGCAGTGCGGGCACTGGTAGTCGGCGAACTCGACGATCGTCACACGGGCGTTGTCTGGCCCGCGCGATGGAAATCCTGCCGTCGCGATCTGAACCACGGGTGCCACAGGCCCCGTCATGGTGAAGGCGAACTTGTTCTTCTTCTTGTAGTCCTCGAGGGCCTTCGCGCGCTTTTCCTGAATCAGCTCGCTGGCAAGCAGCTTCTTGATCTCACCCTTGATCTGCTCATACGGGTATGGAACGCGGTCCTTGTTCTTGTCGAACCATACCTTGGCATCCTTGTCCGTCGCTTCCTTGACCTTCGCAAAGTCCTCTTCGAATGTTTCCTTGGACTTGCCAGCCTTCTTCGCCTCGGCTTCGACGTACATGTCAAAGACGATGTCATCGACGATGCGTTTTGATTTTTCGAAACGCTCATTCTCAACATCAAACCAGGCCTGCTGATGCGAGACGCCGAGATCCTTGACCGCGTACTCTTTGCCCCCGAGTGAAAATACAGACTGGGCGTTCGCCGCCGACGTCAACGTCGCAGCAACGAACAAGGCGGTCGACAGGACGGCAGGACAGCTGCTGATCCGAAAAAGTTGGGAACTCCGACTGCGCATGAATCTTCCTTTCATGATGTTTACTGCTCCGCGACTCAATTCTCGCGCGACACGCATGAAAGAATCGTTAACTCCGTGGCAATCAGGCCACGAAATTCCGACCATCACTGTGGCAATCAAAGACTTGGTGACGCGGGTTCCTGCTTCGAAGAAATACTGGAAGCAGTACTGGAAAGCAACGCGAGTTCAGCAGCTGTATAGCTGTGCAACTCGATGAGTGGCTGGCGGAAAACTTCCCGGGCAATGGTCCATTCACCGTCCGGACCCTTGTACCAGTAGAGCAGCTTGCGACCCACCGCACTGAAGTGACTATCACCGCGGAAGTCCTGGTTCATCATCGACACGGCATACTTCGGATGCGTGATGACGCGAATGTCATCAAACGTCACGCTCATCTCCTTGTAGAGCCCGAACACGCGCTCCTTGTATTTGTACCAGGCAGCCAGGTCGCGACCCTCGTGCACAAAATCTTTGGAGAAGTAGGACATGTAGCGCGGCAGATCCCGCCTGGACCAGGCGTCCGCCCATTCCAACGTGCGTCGCTTGATGGCTTCGAGATCTTCGGGAAGATTGACCTGACGGACGTCCTGCGCAATGACGACGACACCTTGTTGCGGTCGCAACCAGTTCGTCAGCTTGAGAATGTCCGCGTTGTAGAAGGCCACACAGCCTTCCGTAACCTTGGCCTGCTCGATGCGCTCGTCAGCTTCCACCCCATGCAGCCAGATCCCAAATCCAGTTTTGCGCTTGAAGCGGTCGATCGGGTTTGGGAAGTCGATCGGGATCGCCTTCGGGCCGTATTTGGCCGGAAGTGTGGAGCCGTCGATCACCTTTTGCGTGAAATAGATTCCCTCGGGCGTCCGATTGTCGCCTTCACGTTGCTTGTCGCCCTCTTCCTTGCCAATTGCGATTCGAAACGCACGCAACAAGCGGGACTCGCCACCAAGCTCAGGCCAGGTGCGGAGCTCAGCTGCAAGGGTCGACTTGTCGACAGTGAGGAGCATCACATCCGAGCCCGACTCCACCGCGGTATCGACGCGCGCGACCGAGGCAAGACGAACCGGATCAACTGCCGATGCACCCGATGGCGCAACCGTGCGACTCGACGCATGCGCCACGCCAGATGCGACGAGCGTCACACCAGCAAGAGTCGCCGAAGCCAAAGTTCGCTTGAGTTCAAGACAGCGGATGATTCTCTCCTCAGGAGCCCGCAATCCCCAGCAGCCGTTGGCATCAGGGGTGGCAAACGCACAACGAATCTTTACTATTTTCCATCAATTGCTGCGGACGGACAAGGATGCAATCGTTGCCGTACTGAGCCACAGGGGAATGGTCCGATGATCAGCGGTCCCGATGCGGCGCCAACAGATCAAGAATGTCCGCGAAATCCTTTGGCAGTGGGGCTTCGAACCGAAGCTCCTCCCCCGTGATCGGATGACGGAAGCCAAGCAGCCAGGCGTGCAGAAGTTGCCGACCGACCGCATTCAGGGGGCCGGAAAGTGCGGGCGGAAGATTGGCAAGACGTGGACGCGGCGGCGGATAGAGCGCATCACCAACGACCGGAATGCCCAGAAAGCGCGCATGAGCCCGAATCTGATGTGTGCGTCCGGTGAAGAGTTTCATAGCCGCAAGCGTCAGACGCCCGGCATACGTGGCCTCGCGCCGGAACAACGTCCGCGCATGGCGCATTCCCGCGCGCTCCTCACCCTGCGCCTGAACGACGCCTCGTTTCGATGCGTCCTCGCCAGCCGCGACCGCAAGAAACCGCAGACGATACTGGGGATCACGTTTGAGCCAGCCTTCCACGAGAATTTCGGGCTCGTTCATGCGGCCGTCGAGCAGGCCAATATACTGGCGCAGGTTGGTGCGGGCATGAAACTGCGCCGCAAGACCACGCATGGCTTCTGGGGTTTTGGCGATGACCATCGCACCAGTCGTGTCGCGATCGAGCCGGTGGACGATCCCAGGTCGCATCACGGCGTCAGCACCGCCTGCTCCTGACGAGCTGCGCGCGGACGTTGGTTCCGTCCCGGAGACGTCAGCTGAACTCGACGGTTCAACATCCTCGTCATCGAGATCGGCGGTCTCAGAATCAGTGCTTTCATCTTTGGGACCGGCAACCGACTCGCGGACCGCGACCGGCAAGGCACGACCGATGTGCGCGAGAATTCCCTCGACGAGAGTTGGCTCAACCGTCCCCGCTCCAGGGTGCACGGTGACGCCCGCTGCCTTGTTCACAACGATAAGGTGCTCGTCTTCGAATAAAATCTCAAGCGGCATCGCATGTGGTGTCAGCTCCCGCCGTCCGGCATGAGCTCCGTCAGCAACGAGGGCGTCGAAATCAGCGCTGAACGACAGCACGTCGCCGGCAGAGAGCTGGTGCGAGATCTTTACCGTGGCGCCGTTGACGAGTACGCCGCCGCCGCGAATCAGCGACTGCAGGCGAGTCCGGGAGAGATCTGGAAAATGGATCTGCAAAAAACGATCGAGCCGCCCCGCTGCCGGGACGGCTTCATCTGCTGCTGGAACCTTGATGGGATCTTTCTTCAAGCCTTCTTGTTCGCCTGCCACGACTCAAGTTTCGCGGCGAATGCCTTGACCAGCTTCTCGGCGTCCGGCACTGCCAGATAGCGGAAATAACTGCGCAAAAAGCCCTTCACATAGACTGCCTGAGGGAGACGCTCAAACCGATTGGATTCGATCGCGCGCACATACTCACGGGAAATCTTCGTGCGCTCAAGGATCTCATCCTCGCTCACACCAACAGCCTCGCGGAGCCGGCGGAACAGGTCGCCATCACCGGGATCTCCGTCGGCAAGGGCCGCGCTGATCCGCGTCTGAATGTTCTCGCTCGTTGCGAGATCCGCAGTCGTCTTGATGATTGGCAAGGTCGAGCGCGTCGTCATGATGACCTGCTGGCTGCGCAGCGTGCCCATGGCGTGGCTTGCGCTGAGCGACGGGTTGGCCGACAGGCCGCCCGGTCCCGGACGCTCGTGTTCGCCGCTGCCGTCGAAATGGTGCTGCCCGGCCGGACGATGATCCTCGCGCCAGCTGGCAACCCCGATGGAACGGTCATATTCAGCACGCTTCACGTCGTCCTGAAGGACGCGATAGGCTTCTTCCACGACGGCCATGTTGCTGCGCGCTTCTTCTTCGCTGATGAGGGAATACAGCGCCGCTGAGCCACTGCCAAAGGTCTGCTTCATCCTGAGGTAGCTTTCACGAATGGCCAGCTTGGTCGCATTCGGCGCAACGTTCAGGCACTCATAGAGCGTTGGTTTGCCACTACCTGGTGCCGCTGGATTACGCACTGCGCCCGGACCCCAGGAATTCGGTGTGGTGTTCTGATCCATCGTCGACGCACTCCTCAAAGAAAATCAGCTCCGTAAAACCGCCGGCTAGTATCCCAGCGTCTGCAGCGCCCTGACGGCCAAGTCGGTGACCCGACGCGTGAGCGCCGAATGCGGAAAGTCGACCGAAAGAAGACGCCGATTGCGCAGCGACTTCCAGGCCGCCTCGTCGTAGTTCAACCAGCCAAGTGCCGTGGTCGTGAGACCAAAGTAGCGCTGACCGATCAGCTCCATCGAGCGACCAATGTCGATATCCTGCTGAGATCTCGTCTGGTTGACGACTATCCCGACACACCGACCATGAAGGGCTGAGAACACTTGGTTTACCAAGCCAGGGTAACGTTGCGCAAGGCTTCTCAGCCGGTCGGCGTAGCCGCGCACCTGAAATCCCTGCGTGTCGCTCGCCGTCAGCATCGCCTTGATGTCAGCGGCGGCCTCAGCATTGTTTTCCCGGGCCCCCACGTGATCGATCAGGCGCCAGAGCGCGGTCTTGAGGAACAAATAGGCATTCTCGATGGATGTCGGCTCCGGCAGAACCGTGACGATCCCAAGATGGGCGCCGCAGAAGAGATCGATCGTATGTCGGTGGGTGCCGGCACCGAGATCAAGCAGCACGAAGTCGAACTGATGATCGACGCGCGCCATGAGGATTGCCGTCCAGAGACGCGCCAGCGCGGCGCGTTCCACATTCCCATCCGTCCCCCAGGAATCTTCACGGGAACCGGCGACGAACATCACGTCTGGCACCGCGGTCGACAGCATGACGTCGCTGAAGTTGCGACTGCCACGCAGCATGAAGTCCGCCAGCGAAACGGATGTCGTGCTCAGGCCGAAATAGGTGTGCAGGTTGGCGCCACCAATATCGAGGTCGACAACCAGAACCTTGTATCCAAGTCGCGCCAGTCGGACGCCGAGATTGGCACTGAGGAGACTCTTGCCAACCCCACCCTTGCCGCCGCCAACGGCAAGCACGGTTGGGACCTGCTCGGTCGGGACGCTGACATAACTCGGGAGTCCCTGAATCCATCCACGCTGACGGGAGGCAAGCAGCGGGGGAATGCGCCTCACGCCCTGCGGCAGCTGCGGCAGCGAATCGACGAAGGGTAGCGTTCCCGGCGACGACAAGTTCTCAAAACTGCTCATGCGGCAGAACCTGCGACAAGAAATTGACGGCAGAGCCGGGGCCTCATGCTCCGCCGGGATCAGTTACTCGAACAAAATCAAAGTAGCTTTGCGACCATCCTATCAGAAAAACTCACGAGACCGTTAGTTTCCTGGCAGGAGTCCCAACTTTCCCCGTAGCCCGTGGAACCAGGTCGCGCACAACATCGCTCCGAGCCTTCACCTTTACCGCTGGCGCCACGCCTTCAAGTCTCTCATCCACGCACCGATGAGCCGCAAAAGACAGGTTTCAGCTCAATTTGTTCGATGGAGCAGCACGTGAGCGCAAACAGCGGCGAGACGAAAGCCAGAGTGGATTACGATCTGGCTGTGATCGGTAGCGGTCCGGCCGGAATCCAGGCCGCCATTCAGGCAGCAAAACTCGGCAAGCGCGTCGTCATCATCGAAAAGAGCCCAAACCGCCTCGGCGGAACGTGGATCCACACCGGAACGATTCCATCGAAGACCCTGCGCGAAAGTCTCGAAGCAATTCACAACATCCGCCATCACTCCGGCTCACACTGGGTCGACCGGGTGATTGACGACTTGTCGACCGACAAGCTCTACGGTCGCGCACGGATGGTGTCGAACCAGGAAGAGTCCCTGATCCGTCGCTACCTTGAGAAAAACCAAGTCGAGATTCGTCAGGGCTACGGCTACCTTGAAGATCGCAACCAGATTCGGGTCACGGCCGGTGACGGATCCGTTTCGGTCATCGAATCGAGCTTTATTCTCATCGCGACCGGATCGCGGCCACGTCGCCCGGCGAACGTCGCGTTCGACGGCTGGCGCATTGTCGACTCCGACGAAATCCTGAGCCTGGAGCATGTGCCAAAGCGCATCATCATCTACGGCGCAGGCGTCATTGGTTGCGAGTACGCGTGTATCTTCGGTGCTCTTGGCGTTGACACGACGATCATCGATTCGCGCACGCGCATCATGCAAACTCTCGATCACGAAGTCGCGAAAGAGCTTGAGAAGACCATGGTCGACATGGGCATCAAGTTCAAACTCGGTCACGACATCCGCACGACGAAGGTCAAGGGTCCGGTCGTATCCGTTGAGGTCGGTCCTGAAAGTCTTGAGACGGACGTGCTCTTCTACGCGGCCGGACGCCTCTCCAACACCGACCGCCTTGGACTCGATCGCATCGGAATCAAAGTCAACGACCGCTCGGCGATCGTCGTGAACGACAATTTCCAGACCACGATTTCCAACATCTACGCTGCAGGTGATGCGATCGGTGCTCCGGCGCTGGCTGCAACCTCTGCGCAGCAGGGGCGCTTCACGGCCCTCCACGCGTTTGGCTGCAAGACGACCGAGTTCCCGAAGGTCTACCCATACGGCGTCTACACCATTCCAGAACTTTCCAGCGTCGGGGCAACGGAAGAGGAGCTCAAGCAGCAGGACGTCGACTACGTCGTCGGGCGAGCCGGTTACTCGGAACTCGCGCGCGGCTACATCCGCGGTGACAACCACGGTCTGCTGAAGCTTCTCGTCCACGCGAAAACGCACCGCATTCTTGGCATCCACATCGTCGGGCAGGACGCGGCGAATCTCATTCACATCGGCATGGCGTTCATGCTGAAGGATGGGCACGCGCAGGATTTCATCAGCATGATCTTCAACTACCCGACTCTCGCCGAGGCGTATCGAATCGCTGCGTTCAACGCGCTCAACAAAATTTTCCCGGAAGGCCGCATCGGCAATCCACCCAGTGAGAGCGACGCAGTGGCGGTTGGCGCCAACACATCAAAATCTAGTACAGCAGCCTGAGGAAACGGACCCCATGGTTGTTTAGAGAAGCACAGTGATTCACATGCTGGCAGCTCTGGCACTGGTCCTTGTTGCCAGCGAGGTCCTCGCCACAGTGCGGGCCGGTGTCGGATTCTCCACGCTGATCTCATGAAGGATCGCGACACTGCGTTGGGGCAGGCTTTCCGCGTCGCCTTCAAACCATTCCCGCACGTACATCTGTCGGTTGAATACCTGATGGGTCTCGACTGGCTGCTGACCAGCAATGCCTTTGCGGCCGTATATCTGCGCCTCAGGCTCAAACCAGGCCAGATCGAATCGA
>Ga0169931_10004348_pt1 | contig 22070 bp, 18 predicted proteins | sample Kivu_15m_20L_FD_129675 | JGI IMG/M metagenome (GOLD analysis project Ga0169931, IMG submission 129675) | Freshwater microbial communities from Lake Kivu, Western Province, Rwanda to study Microbial Dark Matter (Phase II) - Kivu_15m_20L... | ecosystem: Environmental > Aquatic > Freshwater > Lake...
AGGGAAGGGGGGAGTCAGACGCATCACTTCGTGATGCGAGCGAAGACGAAACCAGCTCTTCGCCGTCGAGCGCAGCGAGACGACTCTCCCCCCTTCCCTTTAGGGAGGGGGGGCAGGGGGGGGTAGGTTGGAGTTGCGCGGAAAGGCTCACGAGCGCCGACGCGAACAGCGCGCGGGCCGCGTCTTCGCTTTGGCCGATCATCAGCAGGTTCGCGCCGCCCTGCGCGCGGAACGCGGCCGCGGTCGGCTCCTTGATCGCCACCGGGTCGCCGAGCCACGCCACCGGCACCTTCACTGGCAGCGCGTGCGCGAGGTGCCGCGCGAGCGGGCGGTTCGTGGCGATGTCCGCGGCGCTGTTCCCGCTGAACACGAGCGGTGCGGGCCACCGGTCGCCGGCACGCGCGTGAATTTCACTGAGAAGTTGTTCGCGGCGCTCTTCGGCGAGCCACACCACTTGGAACGGGTCGTTGCCTTCGGTTAGGCCGTTCTGGTCGTTGTAAATCGCTTCGCCGGGCCGCGACAACAGCCGCGCCGCGGTGTTGTCTTTGCTCAGAATCAGTTGCGCGTCCGCGTCCGAACATTGCAGCGCCACGCGGACGGCCATTTGGTCGATGGTGCTGCGCGCGAGCGAGTACGCGCCGCCGAGCGTTTGCGAACCGAGCAGCACGTGCATCCCGAACGCGCGGCCTTGGCGCACGAGCCGGTCGAGCAGCAGTGCGGCTTCTTGCGCGAGCTTGTCGTCTTCGGTGAAGAACGCTTGGAACTCGTCGATCACGAGCAGAATGCGCGGCGTCTTTTCTTCGGGGCGCGCCGCGCGGTAACCGGCGAGGTCGTTCGTGCCGGCATCGCGGAACTTCTCACCGCGCTCGCGTAGGACGCCGTCGAGCCGCTGAAGCACGCTCAGCCCGAACTCGCGCTCGCTCTGGATCGCGACGACGCGCGCGTGCGGCAGCGCGTAGGTCGCGTACCACTGGAATTCGACGCCCTCTTTGAAGTCGATCAGGTACAGTTCGGCTTCGTCCGGGCTGTACTGGAGGGCGAGGTTCGTAATGAGCGCGTGCAACAGCGTAGACTTCCCGGAGCCGGTTTTCCCGGCGACGAGCGCGTGCTGCGCGGTGCCGCGCCCGAGCGTGAACGTCTGCTTGCGGGTCGCGCCGGCGCGCCCCACGGGCACCTCGAAGCCCTTCGCGGCGCTCGCGGTCCAGATCGCGTCCGGCTTCGGCGCGATGTAGTCGAACGGCACTTCCACGCGGGCCGCGTCTTTGCTCGCCTTCCCGACGCGGTCCACGAGGCGCGCGACCGTCGCGGGGTCCGGCGGCGCGTCGAGCACCGGCGGGAACGGCGCGAGCGCCGCGTCCTTCGGCACGAACCGCCCTTCTTTCCAAGCAGTCGTGTAGCTCGCGGCTTCGAGGTCCGCGATGTTGAAGTCGCGGGGCATCGCGGCGCGCGTGTCGGCGGTCACGAGCACGCACACGCCACACGCCGGGCCGCTCGACGCGAGGCTCACGAGGCGCTTCGCGGCTTCCGGCGTGAAGTTGGCCGGGAAGTTCGCCACCACCAGCACGCGGTACGCTTCGGCCACTTCGCCCGCGGCCCGGTTGTACTCCTCAATCGACTTGTACTGATTGCGGAGGTACTTCTGAATCACGCTCGCGGTGTGGTCGGTGAGGTCCGCGAGGCGCGCTTCGATGTCGCGCGGCTCGGTCCAGATTTTGGACGTGACCAGTAGCTCGTTGTGGTCCGCGAGGTGCATGAACGCGGCGAAGTTTTCGCCGAGGCCCACGGGATCGACAATCGTGAACCGGACTTTGCCCGGCGGCAGCCCGGTGAGGAAGCGAAGCATGAGCGCCTGAAGCGCGCTCACGCCCGCGGCGCGGCCCTCGTCGCGGCAGCGGAACAGCACTGAGCAGCGCTCCGAGAACGGTACGTACGCGGGCACCGGGTCGAGCAGTGCCGGCGGCGGCGCGAGCTGTGAGTCGTCCGAGAGCGGCACGCCCAGCGCGCTCAGGTCGAGCGCGAGTTCGCCGCACCGCACGCCGGCGGGAACGGTCGCGGCGAGCGCGCGCTCGGGTGCGAATGCCTCCCACGCCGGGAACGCGGATTCGCCCACCGCCCGCAGTTCGCTCCAGAGCGCGTTGGTATCGGCGAGCGCGCCGCACCACTGAAGGGCCATCGCGTTCCACGCGGCGTCGCGGGCCGCGGTCGCCTCGTTCATCTTCTGCGCGTACGCGGCCTCGGCGTCGCGCAGGTCGGCGTTCAGCTTCTCTTCGGCGGCGGCGCGCGCCTTGCGGTGCCACTCGTCCTCGTCGCGGCTCTCCTTCCCGTGCCGGCGGCGGAGCCACTCGCCGCGGGTCGCGCACTCGGTTTCGGCCCGCAGCACCTCACCGTCGTACTGCTTCTGCTGCTGTTCCATTAGCGGGGCGTAATACTCTTCGGTCTCGCGGCGCTTGCGAGTGTGGCGCTCGCGCAGGCGCTCGACCTCTGTGGCGTACTCGGTTTCGGCGAACTGTTTCAGCAGTTGCACGGCGCGCGCACTTTCGGCGATGTGCCGGGCCGCGTCGGTGCCGTCGCGCAGCGTGACGCGCGCGCCGAGCCAGCGGCACAGCGCCCACGCGCCGCCCCCGCCCGCGAGCGCGACCGCGGCACAGACCGCGGCGGCGGACGTGGAATCGAGTGCGGCGAACGCGCCCGCGCCGAGTGCGCCGAACAGCGCGACGAGCACCGGGAGCCGCGCGAACCCGCCCCACGCCGGGGACACGCGGCGCGCGAGCACCGCGAGCGCCGTTTCGCTCGCGCTCAGGGCTTTGTTCATGCGGGCAATGGGGTCGTCGTCGTTCGGCGCGGGCAGTTCGTCCGCCGCGACCGCGTCGCGCGGCACGCGCCCCTGCGCGAGCAGCGGGTCGAGTTCGGCGCTCAGTTCGGTCGCGCGCTCTTCGCCCGCGGCGGCTTTGCGTTGGAGCGTGTCCAACTGGTCTTTGGCGGCCTTTTCGCTCCCTTCGAGAACCGAATCGTAGCTCCACAGTTTGTCTTGGTACTCGGCGCGCGCGCGCTGCTGCGCCGCGGCGAACTTCTCGGTCAGCAGTTTCTGCTTCTCGTCGCGCGCGCGCTGCGCGACGAGCAACTCGGACGTCATCGCGTTGGTGATGCGCGTCTGGTTCGCGGCGTGTTCGGCGTCTAGCGCGGCGAGTTGCTGTTCGCGCGCCGCGGCGGTCGCGCGGGTGGCCTTCGCGCGGTCCCGCTCGGCGCGGTCGGCGGCGGCCTCGAACGTGGCGGTCAGTTCGGCGTCGGCCGCGGCCCGGGCGCGGGCACTGTCGCCGAGGCGCACGAGGGCGGTCCGTTGGCGGTCGAAGAGGCTCTCGGACATGGTGGCACCTACCGGGCGCGGCGATCGTGGCGACGGGCTAACCGGGAAACTCGCACTCGTGGCGGATCTGCGCGAACAGCACCGCGAGTTGGTCGATCGCGCGCAGCGCGTCGCTCACGGCCGCGTCGAGTTCGTCGACGCACTTCTCGCCGTGGGCGCGCCGCACCTCGTCGTCCCAGCCCGTTTCGGTGTCGGCCCACTTCGCGCGGGCCGTCTTCTGGGCGTCGTAAATCTGGCTGCGGGTGGCTCCGAACTTCACGGCGCGCCCTCCTCTTTCTCCCCCTTCCCTTTAGGGAGGGGGGCCGGGGGGGTCGGTTGCATCGGGGCCGGCGCGTAGTCGGGGCGCAGGTCCGCGTAGGCCTCGAGCGCCGCGACCCGCCGGCCCAACTCCGCCACCGCGTTCGGCACGTCCGCTTCGAGCAGGCTCTTCAGCCGCCGCGACGGCCCGGTGTGAACCTCGTCGATCATCTTCGGCAACCGCCCGATCCAGCGGCGCACGAGTTCCACTTTGTCTTGTGCGTGTTCGAGCCGCGCCTTCGCCTGTCGCAAGTTCTTCTCTTGAACGGTGCAGTCCGGCACGCGGCCGTCGAACGTCTGGTACTCGCGCTGCGACAACTCGGCCTTCGCGCGCACCACGTCTTCTTCGCACGAGCGCACCGCGCGCTTCCACAGCGCGAGTTGCTCGTCGAGCCAGTCGAACGCGCGGCGCAATTCGAGATCGACACCGGCCATCGCTTCGGCGAGGATCGCGCCGTAGTTCGCGAGGTCGGCGCGCCAGTCGAGCACCGTTTGAATGGAGCGGACGTCCGCGGGCATGGCACCCTTCCGTTAGCGCTGCGACATGTACTCTTCGATGCGCTCGGCCTTTCGGAGCAGAAACGGGATGTGCTCTTCGGACACGCCCAAGAACTTTTCGAGCACCTGCAGCGTGGCCTCGAACTCTTGGCGGAACCGGTCGTGCTCTTGGTCGCGCCAACTGTCGCCGAGCGCCATGAGCTGCCCGTGCAGCCCGGCGAGCGCGGCTTGCAGGTCGGCGTTGAACCGCTTCAGGCTGCCGGCGAACCGCCGCAGTTCCGCCGGATCGACGATGGCTTGCGACATCTTCGTGTTTGGTGTTTGGTGTTTGGTGTTTGGTCTTCGCTTGTAACGGTTCGTGCCGGGCGGATGTGAGCGCGAAACTCACTCCACTATACACCAAACGGCTTTCCCCAAACACAAAACACGCAACACCAAACACGAAGCTACTGCCGGACGAAGCGCGCGAGAATCAGAATGACGATCGCGCCCGCGATGAGGCTGACGTGCTGCGCGAGCAGCGGCCCGGCGTCCGGGATGCCGACCGCCGGGCCGAACAGCGCGAGCGCCGCGCCCGGCAGCGTCAGCAGCGTGGGCCGCCACCCGAAGTACAGCGCCGCGTTCAGCAGCACCATCAGGCCCGTGAGCGGCAGCGCCCACGTGTTGAACCCGCGGAGCAGCGCGTCCGGCAGCGCGTCGATCCCGGGCACCTTTACCGGTTGCGTCGGGGCCGCGAACGCCTTCTGCGCGGCACCGGTGTCGAACTTCAACAGCGCCTCGAACGCCGGGTTGCCCTTCAGTTGGCCGTTCTGGTGCAGCCACAGCAGGCCGAGCGCGAAGAGCGCCGCGCCGAGCACGAACCGCAACCGGCGGCCGAACCAGTTGTTCACGAAGTCCTTCAGCCACAAGCTGCGGTGCTTCTTCCCGGCGATGGTCATTCCGTCCTTCGGTCGCCGGCGCTCGCGGGCCGCGGTCACGAGCGCCTTCACGCTCACCTCCTTGCCCTCCTTGCGCGCCTGTTTCGCCTCCTCGGCCTTCTCCATGATCTCCGCGGCCAACTCCTCGGCGCGAGCCTGCGCCTCCGCGACGTTCACGCCCTCGGCTTCGAGTGCTTTGACTTCCACTTGCTTCAACAGCGCGCGCTCCTTCGCGAGCCGCCGGGCTTCGACCTTCGCGTCGGCCCAAACCACAATCGGGTCGCGCCACGTCGCGTGCTTCTTCCACGTCTCGCCGGTGTCGCCCTTGCGCGACGCGCGCGCGGCGAGCAGCGCCTCGTAGCCGAACAGCGCCTCGTACAGCGGTTCCCAGTTGGCACCGGCGAACTTGCACACGAACTGCCGCACCGCGTCTTCGTCCAAGCCGTTCAGCCGGAGCGTGCGGAGCAGCCCGCGGGCTTCGTCCAGCGGCGCTTCTTGTGCCGCCGCCGCGGGGCGGTCTGTGAGGAACCAGAGCGCGAACGCGCCGCCGACCGCGACGAGCGCGAACCCGAGCCACGCCCACAGCAGACCGAACAGGAAGAGCGTGAGCACGAACAGCAAAGTTCCGCCCGCGAACATGAGCCAATCGAAGAACCGCATCCCGAACACAACGGCCCGCACGCGGCGGAACACCACGCTCCCGGTGAGCGTACCGTGGACCGTGAAGTACGCGAGCGGCGCGAGGGCCAGCAGCCCCACGAACCCGCCCGCGAGCGCGGCGCTGCCCGCGACCGCCGAACCCACGACGCCCGCCACGCACGCGAGCACGAACCCGAGCGCCAGCGTGCGCTTCTTCCCCGCGTTCGACCGGTGTTGGAACTGGGCCGCACACTTTTCGAGTTGGTCCGCTTGCTCCTCCTTCGGGTTGAACGCGCCGGCGCGCTCCACGCCGAGGAACCCTTCGAGTGCCGCAATCACTTCGTCCATCGACTGGTGCCGGTCGTCGGGCTTTTTCGCCATCATCTTCAACAGAATCGCCGAAAGCGCCGGCGGGACGCGTTTCACCACGACTTCCGGCGGCACGATGGGTTCGGTCTGGTGCTTGCTGATGATCTCGAGCGCGGTCTTGCCCTCGAACGGCGGCTTCCCGGTGATGAGCACGTACAGCGTGCAGCCGAGCGAATAAATGTCGGCGCGGGCGTCCACGGTCCCGGAATCGGTGGCCTGTTCGGGACTCATGTACGCGGGCGTGCCCATTACCGCGCCGGCGCGCGTGAGGTTGGTGTCGCCGTCGTTGCCGTCGTCGCTCGCGGGCAGCGCACCGGCGGCGGCGGGCAGGTCGTCCGCGCCGAGTTTCACGAGGCCCAAGTCCGCGACCTTCACCACGCCTTCGGTGTTCAGCATCAGGTTGTCGGGCTTGATGTCGCGGTGCACCATGCCCTGATTGTGCCCGTACCGCAGGCCGCGGGCCGCTTGCAGGATGTAGCCCACCGCGACCTCGGCCGCGAGTTTGCCCTCGCGCTTCACGAGGCCCATCAGCGATTCGCCGCGCACGAACTCCATGCTGAAAAAGTGCTGACCGTTGTCCTCGCCGATGTCGTAGACCTGAATCACGTTGTGGTGCGTGAGTTGCGCCGCGGCGTAGGCTTCGCGGGTGAACCGGGCGACGAACGCGGGGTTCTTCGCGATCCGCGGGTGCATCACCTTCAGCGCGACCTTGCGGTCGAGTGAGATCTGCCGACCGAGCAGCACCGCGCCCATGCCGCCCTTCCCCAGCACTTTCAACACCTCGTACCCGCCGAGGCGCGACGGCGTGTCGGCGTCGAGCGGTTCGGTGGCCTCTTCGCTCTGGTCGGCCTTCGGAGCCTTCGGGGGCTTGCGTTTCTTCCCGCCGGAGTCGGCTTCGGTGAAATCGCCGGTCGCGTGCGCGTCGCCTTGTGCCGCGGGGCCGGGCTGTGTGAAGTCGCCGGTCGCGTTGGCGTCGGTCGGAGCGGGCGCGCGGGCGGGCGCGGGGGCGCGTGCCACGGTCACGTTCGGGTCGGCGGGCGGTTCGTCGGTCGCTTCGGTGAAGTCGCCGGTCGCGTTGGCATCGACCGCGGGGCGCGCCGCGGGCTTGGGAGCCGGTGCGGACCGCTTCGGCGCGGGCTTCGGTGCCGGTTCGCTGAAGTCGCCGGTCGCGTTCGCATCAACGGCCGGCTTCGGCGCGGGGGCGTCTGGTTCGCTGAAATCGCCGGTCGCGTTCGCGTCCGGCGCGGGCGCGGCGCGTTCGTAGTCGGCCGGGTCTTTGCCCTCGAGCAACAGCGCGGCGCGCTCTTCGTCGGTCAGGGTGCGATTGAGTTTGGGTTTCGCGGTCTTCGCCGTGTCGGGCACTTTGGCGGCGAGCGGCTGAACGACGACGGTGCCGCCGTCTTCGGCGGGAACGACCAGCACGAACGGCTTCGCGCACTTCGGGCACTTGGGCTGGAACTTGCCCGGCTTCAACCCCTTCGGGTTGAGCGCGGCCTTGCAGTACGGGCAGGCGATGCTCATGACAGCGACTCGGAGGAGGGTACCGCCGCACCGGGTCGCGCGCGACGACGCCACGGAAGCCGGGAAAATGAGTAACGAGAGCGCGGTGCGGGTAGCGGTTCGCGGAGATTGTACCGGGCGCGGCACCGCGGCGCGCGAATAAAACACGAAGGGTCGCGGAAGCCTTACGCTTCGGGGCGAATCGGGGTCTGCGCCCGTTCGCCCACGACCGTCGTCCACGGGCGCACGCGCCAGTGCGCCACGAGGCCGTTCAGCACGTACGGGTCGGCCTTCGCGAACGCTTCCACCGGCGCGGGCGAATCGCAATCGAACAACAACACGGCCCCGTCGATGGGATCGGCGAGCGCGCCGCCGAGGATCAGTTCGCCGCGCTCGACGGCGGCCCACGCGTGCGCGAGGTGCGCCGCCCGCAGCGGCACGCGGCGCTCAGCGTACCCCGGGGCCGCGTCGTAGATCAGCAGGTAGTGCATCGCGTCACCCGTTCGCGCCGGCCCCGTCGGGGGTGTGAAGGAACACGAGACACGAGCCGAGTTCTTCGGCCTCGTCGTAGTAGCGCGTGAGTTCCGCGTCGATGTCTTCCGGGCCGCACGGCCACGTCTCCGCTATCGAATCGACCTGCCACCCGGCGTCGCGGACGCGCGTGCGTGCGCCCGCGACGGCCCGCGCCCGCCGCTCGGCGTCCCAGAAGTTCGGCACCGCGACCAACTCTTCACCGGCGCGAAAGAGGCTCTCCCCGGAGACGAGGAAGAGCGCCTGTGCGCGGCGGTCAGTACTCGGTTGGCTGGCGACAAAGAGGACCGCGAACACCGGGAACCGCGGCGACAGGTGCAGCACGAACTCGGAACCGTTATCGCGCGCGGCCTCGAAGTGTTCGCGCCACGGGTCGCCGCGCTTGTAGGTGCGCCCGTCCACGACGCGGGCCTCCTCGCGCTCGACGATCTCCCAAGCGTCTTCGCGCAGTGCTTTACGCGCGGCGCGGTCGGCGGCTGCGAGTGTGGGCTTCACAATCCAACAGTTCGCCCACGTTTCGCCGATCACCGCGTAGTCCGGGTGTTCGGGCGCGGGCCGCAAGCGATAATTGAGGAAGTACACGGCGGGCCTCCGGGCGTCACAACCGGCACAAGCAGCACTCGCGGTGCGGATCGCACGAGCGGCGCACCGGCGCGCCTCGGATTCGCGCGCGCGGCGGTTTGAAGTGCGAACCCGCGGGCGCGGGTTCCGATACCACACTCGCGGTCACGACGACCGCTTTACACACCGGAAGGAATCGACCCGATGCGCAAGCTCATCCTCGCCCTCATCGTTGCCACCTTCGCCCTGACCGCCGCGAGCGGCTGTCGCTCGGCCGGTGGCGGCAGCTCGTGCAACTGTGGCAAGTAATACTTGTCCAGACTCGTGAGCGGCCCGCGGGGAGGAAGCGCCCCGCGGGCCGCTTCGCGCGCCCTCGGCCTCTAGTAGGTCGCGGTCGAGCGGCGCTTCGCCAAGCCGCGTCGCCGAGATTGCCCCGCAAGTGAAGCGACGCGACACGAAGCCGAGGCCCGACGGCGTGAAACCAACGCGAGAAACGCTTGCGTTCTTCGCATTCACAACGACGCAAGCGTTCCACGTTCAGCGGATTCGCTGTCGGGCCTCGCTCGCAAAGCCTCGCTCGACCACGACCTACAAGAAGCGCTCGCTGTTGCCTCAATACGTAGCGCGGCCGCCGCTGATGTCGAAGCAGAACCCGGTGGTGAAGCTGCAATCGGCGCTGCTCAGGAAGTGAACCAGCGCCGCCACTTCGTCCGGCTTCCCGGTGCGGCCCAGCGGAATCTTGCTCAGCATCATGTTGATCTGCGACTGATCCAACTGATCGAGGATCGGCGTCTGAATCACCGCCGGGGCCACGCTGTTCACGCAGATGTCGCCCTTCCCCACCAACTCCTTCGACAGCGACTTCGTGAGCGTGATGACCGCGGCCTTGCTCGCGGAGTACGGGGCCATCTTCGGGTTGCCCTCTTTGCCCGCGATGCTGGCGATGTTCACGATGCGGCCGTACTTGCGCTCGATCATCCCCGGCAGCACGGCCTTGCAGCACAGCACGAGGCCGGTGACGTTAATCCCAAAGACGAACTCCCAGTCTTCGCGCACGGATTCCCAGATCGGCACGTCGCGGCCCTTGCGGCTGGCGACGCCCGCGTTGTTCACGAGCACATCGACCGGCCCGGCCTTTTGCACCACTTCGGCGAACACGCGGTCGAGGTCCGCTTCCTTGGTGAGGTCGCCCACGAGCGCGACGCCGCCGATGTCCTTCGCGACGCGGTTCGCGCTGTCCGCGTTCATGTCGAAGACACCGACCTTCGCGCCCGCGCCCGCGAGCCGCCGGCAAATCGCTTCGCCGATGCCCTGCCCGCCACCGGTGACCACCGCCACTTTGCCCGCCAAGCTGAAGAAGTTCGACATAGCCCGCCTGTTAGAGAGAGTTCGTGATGCACACGTTTTAGGAACTCGCGGGCGGTGCGCGAGTAGCATCTCTTGGGGCGCGTCGATTCACGACCGGGACACTTGGTTCACCTGCTACTCTTTTGATTCACCGGCTACTCGTGTTGATTCACCCGCTCCGCGCAATGATTCACGCGGAGGGGTGTCACAGTGGGCGTGAACCAATGAGAAGCCGGCGGCGGCGGGTGTGGCTCTGGAAGTCGGCGGTATTCGAGTGTCGAGCGCCCTCGCTCACGCGTCGGGCGACACCGGAGTAGCCCGACGCGTTCGCGCGGGCGCTTCGACCGCCGACTTCCAGAGGCACACCCGGCGGCGGCAACTCCCCTTCCCTCCGCGCCGCGGTTCGGCAACAATCCCCGAATGGACGCACGGAAGATGCTCGGCCCGGACGGGCTGATCGCTAAGAAGTTCCCCGGCTTCGAGAGCCGCCCGCAGCAACTCGACATGGCCGAAGCGGTCGCGCGCGCGCTCGAACACGGCGAGAAGCTCCTCGTCGAAGCCGGCACGGGGGTCGGGAAGTCGTTCGCGTACCTCGTGCCCGCGATTCGCGCCGTGAGCGCGAAGAAGGACTTTCGCGTCGTCATCTCCACGCACACCATCGGCCTGCAAGAACAACTGATCTCGAAAGACCTGCCGTTCCTGCAATCCGCGATCCCCGGCGACTACCGCCCGGTGCTCGTGAAGGGCCGCGGGAACTACGTCTCCTTGCGCCGATTGCGCGCCGCGCAAGTGAAAGCCGCGTCGCTGCTCAGCGGGGCGGGCGAAGTCGATCAACTGGTGCAAATCGGGCGCTGGTCGCGAAAGACGACCGACGGGAGCAAGTCGGACCTGCCCGTTCAGCCGTTCGAATCGGTGTGGGATTTGGTGCAATCCGATAGCGGGAACTGCCTCGGGCGCAAGTGCCCGCAGCACGCGGACTGTTTCTACTTCGCGGCCCGCAAGAAGGTGTTCGGGGCGAACGTGCTCGTCGTGAACCACGCACTGTTCTTCGCGGACCTCGCGCTGCGGCGGAGCGGCGGCGGCCTGCTCCCGGACTACCACGCGGTCATCTTCGACGAAGCGCACACGCTCGAAGACGTCGCGGCCGACCACCTCGGCCTCGGCATCTCGCAGGGCGGCGTCGAGTACCTGTTCAACCAACTGCTCGCGGCGCGCGCGAACAAGGGCATCCTCGCCACGCTCGGCGACGGCGACGCGGTGGCGCAACTCGACCTCACGCGCCAAGCCGCGGAGCGCTTCTTCCTCAGCGTACACCACTGGCACTCGTCGCAACCGAAGGGCAACGGCCCGAACTCGCAGGGCGGCAGCGGCCGGGTGCGCACGTCGGGCGTCGTTCCCGACACACTGAGCGAACCGCTCGCGAAGCTCGGCGACACGCTGAACGAACTCGCGAAGGGCCGCGACTCGGACGAAGAGCGGCTCGAACTCACCAGCCGCGCCGACCGGCTTTACAGCTACGCGACCGGCGTGAAGCAGTGGCTCGGACAAGAGCTAAAGGGCCAAGTGTACTGGGCGGAAGTGAAGCCGGGCCGCGTGCCGCGCGTCACGCTCGCGAGCGCGCCGATCGAAGTCGGGCCGGCGCTGAAGGAACAACTCTACAGCCGCGTACCGAGTGTGATTCTCGCCAGCGCGACGCTGTCGGTCGGCGGCGAAGAGGGCTTCAAACACTTCCAAAAGCGCCTCGGGTTGGACGGCAGCGAGACGCGACTGTTGGGCAGCCCGTTCGACTTCGAGAAGCAAGCCGAACTGCACCTGTTCCGCGACATGCCCGATCCGTCGGCGCAGAGCGCGCGGTACGAAGACGAAGTGCTGAAACGCATCCCGGAGTACGTGGAGCGCACGAAGGGCCGCGCGTTCGTGCTGTTCACCAGCTACGGGTTCCTGAACCGGGCCGCGACCGCGCTCATGGCGTGGTTCGTGCAGCACGGGTACACGCTGCTCGCGCAGGGCACCGGGTTGCCCGCACCGAAGTTGCTCGACCAGTTCCGCACCGCGAACAAAGCGGTACTTTTCGGCGTCGATAGTTTCTGGCAGGGCGTGGACGTGCGTGGCGAGGCGCTCTCGAACGTGATTATCACCAAACTGCCGTTCGCGGTGCCGGACCGCCCGCTAACCGAGGCTCGCCTCGAAGCAATCACCGCAGACGGCGGCAATCCGTTCATGGATTTCCAAGTGCCGCAGGCCGCGATCAAGTTGAAGCAGGGCTTCGGTCGCCTGATCCGCACCGCGACCGACACGGGGATCGTGGTGCTGTTCGATCCGCGCGTACTCACCAAACCGTACGGCAAAGTGTTCCTCGACGCGCTCCCGAACGCGAAGCGGTTCGTGGACGGCGAAGAGGCGACCGAGCCGAAAGCAAAGCGCCGCGTTCGCGCCGGGTGATGCCGGGAGAGTGGTCCGCTCGCTCCGCGAGCGGCGCTGTGCGTGGAGTTGAGCTTCGGCGGAGTGCGCAAAGCGACCACACCCGCGAAGCACCGCTCGCGGAGCGAGCGGACCACTCTGAATTCACACCAGCGATTCCAGCAAATACTTCAACTTGCGCACTTCGGGTTCGATGGGGAACGGGCTGTCCGGGAGGTCGCGCACGTCCACGGTCAGCGCGCGGTCGTAGCGGCACCGGTCGAGTTGCGTAATCATGCGGCCGTATTCCAGTTCGCCCTGCCCGATGCGCACTTGGAACAGGTCCGGCTTGTTGCCGGTATCCCGCAGGCGCATGTGGCGCACGTGCGGGAACAGGCAGTCGTAATCGACCGGGCCGTGCGGGCCGGCGTGGTAGTGGCTGGGGTCCAGCGTGATGCCCAACCCGGGCACGCGGCGGCACAGTTCCTTCGCGCCCAGCGGGTCCGCCGTGATCGTCGCGACGTTGGTTTCCACGGTCAGAATCACGCCCTCGCCTTCCGCGATCTTCACCAACTCGCGCAGGCGCTGCGCCTCGGCGTCGAAATCGCTACCGAGCGGCGCGGCCGGCACCGTCACGACCGGCACCGTACACACGCGGGCCAAACGGCACGCGGCGCGAAACCGTTCGCGGAACACGTCCGGCGGGCACTCGGTCACGAAGTGGAACGCGGCGAGGGGCATGTTCGCGGCCTTGAGCCGCGTGGCGCACTTCCCGATGTCCGCGAGCACGTCCGCGGGCGTCAGGTGCGGGCCGTCGTCGTGAATCGCGAGGTCGGCTTTGGTGAACCGCATCTCCCGCGCGGTGCGGAGCGCGTCTTCGAGCGTGAGTTTACGGAAACTGAGCGTCGAGCAAGCTACGTACACGGCGCGTCCCCCAATACCGCGCGCCCGCCGGAACGGTCGCGCGCCGAACGTGCGCCGCGCCCCAACCCCCGCTGGCGCGCGCCGCACTCCCCCAATCGGCGGGCGGCATAGCAAGCGGCACCGGGCGAACGCAAGCGAAATGTGAAGAGAATTCGGCTTGTTCGCGTCGAGAGTTTACGCTACGAGCCGCCCACCTTGCGCCCCTTCCGCCGCCGACCGGGTTCCGCATGACGCCGCTCCCGTCCGACCAGTGGCAGACCGCACTCGACCAGATGGAAACCGCCCTCCAAACCGCCGCGCGGGTACTCGACCGCGCCGAAGACCGGTGGGAGCGCGCGCTCGCGCCGAGCGCCGGTGAGGGCGAACCGCCACCGGCACTCGCGCGCTTGGACGCCGGTTTGGAAGCGTGGGAAGCCCGGCTCGAAGCGGCCCGCGCCGCCGCGGCCGAAGCCGAGCGCGAGTTCGCCGCGCGCGCCGAAACCGTGGACCGCTGGCGCGCGCTGTTCGCGCGCTGGGAGCAACTGCTACAACGGGAGCAGTAGTCTTCAAGAGTAGGTCGCTCGCTCCGCGAGCGGCCATTCGCGGCGCGAACCACCCGAACGGATTGCGAGCGCCAATGGCAACTCGCGGAGCGAGTTGCCTACTCTTGAAGACCGGACCACGGGAGCGCTTCGCCATGTCGCGGTTCGCGGTTATCCTTCCGGCGGCCGGTCAGTCGTCGCGGTTCGGCGGCGACCAGAAGAAACCGTTCGTTTCGCTCGACGGCCGGCCCGTGTGGGTTAGGGCCGCGGAAGCGTTCTGGAACCGATCCGACGTGAGCCGCGTGTACGTCGTCATTTCGCCCGGCGACCGCGACGACTTCCGCTCGCGCTTCGGGCACCTGCTCGCGTTCGCCAACGCCGAGCTCGTTGACGGCGGCGCGGAGCGGTTCGAATCGGTCGCCAACGCGCTCGCCCGGGTGCCGGAGAGCGTGGAGTTCGTCGCAGTTCACGACGCGGTCCGGCCACTCGTAACGCAAGCGCTCGTGGACGCGGTGTTCCGCGCGGCGCAAGAGCACGGGGCGGCAATGCCCGCGGTGCCGGTGGCGGACACGCTGAAGCGAGTGGACGCGGCGACGAACCGCATCACCGGCACCGTGCCGCGTGCGGGGTTGTGGCAGGCCCAAACGCCCCAAGTGTTCCGCCGCGACTGGCTGTGCGCCGCCTACGCCAATCGCGGCTCGCTCACGGCCGCAATCACCGACGACGCGCAACTGATCGAAGCCGTCGGGCACTCGGTGGTGGTAGTGCCCGGCGCACCCACCAACTTCAAGATCACAACGAAAGACGATTTGGAACTCGCGGACGCGGTGCTGAAAGCGCGCGTGGCGAAGTTGGGTCGCCCCGAACCGCAAGTGGGCGCGTCGCCGTTCGACGACGACGCGAAGTGGTGACGCACTCACTTCGCCAGCAAGCCGATGACGCCACCAATACCCATCAGGCACAGCAGCACCGCGCCGACGAACAGCGTAACCAGTGTGACCGGCGACACGCCTTTCTGGCGCGCGGCCTTTGGCGCGTGCGCCACCGGCGTGCGCTCGAGGTCGTGCGGGAGCGTGTCGCCCGCGCTCGCGGCGGTGAGTTGCGCCCACAGCGACGGGTCTTCCGCGGGCACCGGGTAGCGCCCGCTGAACACGTCGCTGTCCGCACCCTGAACGCGCACCGGCAGGTCGAACGAAATGCTCTCCACCGGGATCGCCACCGGCACGCACGCGGCGTCGAGTTCCGCGAGCAGTTCGGCCGCGGATTGGTAGCGCGCCGCCGGCGCGGGGGCGAGCAGGCGCTGTACGACGGCCACAACGGTAGCGGGCACGTCCGGGCGCAAGTGCGCGAGGTCGGCCCCGCGGTTCGGCGCGCGCCCGGTGAGCAGGAAGAACAGCACCGCGCCGAGCGAGTACAAATCGGCGCGGTGGTCGGAGCGCCGCGCCGCGGGGTTCAGTTGCTCCGGGGCCGCGAACCCGTTCGCCGAAGCCGGCCCCTTCGGCACGCCGAAGTCGGCCAGTTTCACGGCGAGCGGCGCGCCCGGCGTGGGCCGCGCGACCATCAGGTTGTTCGGCTTGATGTCGCCGTGAACGATCCCCTTCTCGTGCGCGTGTTGAAGGCCGCTGGCGGCTTGGCGCACCAGTTCGCACGCCTCATCGTACGGGAGCGGGCCGCGCTGCGCGACCAGCGCCGCGAGGTCCGGGCCGTCCACGAATTCGAGTACGAGGTAGAAACGGTCGTGCAACTCGTTCGCGTCGTAGGCGGTCACGACGTTCGGGTGAGCGAGCGCCGCCGCGGCCCGCACGGCCTTGAGCAGCGCCGCGCGCTGGGCCGGGGTGCGGGTGAGATCGGCCGCGAGCACTTGCAGCGCGACCGGGCGCTTCATGGTGCGGTGCTTCGCCTTGTACACGCGGCTCCGCGCGCCGCGGCCCACTTGTTCGAGCAGAACGTACTGGTCGAGTGCGAAGCCGTCGGTGCGACCCGCCAACAGGCGGTCCGCTTGGAACCGCGTGAGCAGGCCGTGCGCGACGAGCGACTGCGCGAGATCGGCGGCGCTCCCGTTCGGTGCGAGCGTTTCGGCTCGCGCGAACTGCGCCGGCGCGAGAACGCCAGCGGCGCGCACGGCGGACAGCAGAGCGGAGCGAGCGGTCGGCGGTGCCGTCACGGGACTGGGCATCGGGATACCGGAACGACGAGGCTTGTAACGCACCGCGGTCGGGGTGCGGAGCGTGGGTACGGTGCCGCCCGCGACGGTCGCCGCGAGATCGGTCGGCGCGCGCTCTTCGCTGGCTGGCATCACGGCGCGGCACTCCACTCTAGGAGACGTTTCGCACGGCCGCGCACCGGTTCTCACCGGTTTGCGACCGTTCCCAGAAGGGAGACGAGGCACCCGCCTTGCGCGATGTAACTACCGGGTAACGCGCCAGTCGCGCCCGGCCACAAATGCGCTGCCGAAGTGAACACGTCGCCCGCCGGAGCGGGCGCGCGCCGAAAAAGCTCAGTCGTCGAGTGCGGTGTCTTCACCGACGCGCGGCACCGGTGTATCGAGCGCCAGCGCGGTGGCCGTCGCGAACAGGCGACTGTGCGCCATGGTGAGGAGAATGTGGCTCACGCCGCGGGCGAGCATCAGTTCGCGCGTGGGGCCGCTTACGAGGACGTGCGGCGGCCCGCCGTGGTCGTGAACGATTTCCACGTCGGTCCAGTTCGTGCCGCGCTTCCATGTGGTGCCGAGCGCGCGGAACACCGCCTCTTTCGCGGCCCACACCGCGGTGAACTGCTCCGTGGTGGCCTTCTTGCCGTTGCAAAACAGCACTTCGCGATCGGTGTACACCTGCCGCATGAAGGCGTCGGCGTGTTCGTCGATGAGTTGCCGCACGCGGGCGCACTCCATGACCTGCGTACCGAGTCCGAGAATTTGCATAGCGGGCACAACCGGGGCTGACCTTCGCACCCGCACCGCGCGCGGGTAGAATCTCCCTTTCTTGTTTACGCCCCGCGTGCGCCGCCGGAAGGATTCGCCAGATGATCGACGTTGCCCCGCTCCTCGCGGACCTGACCGACGACCAGCGCGCCGCGGTGCAGCACGGCGAAGGCCCGCTGCTCATTCTCGCCGCCGCCGGGAGCGGCAAAACGCGCGTCATCACGCGCCGCGTCGCGCACCTGCTCGCCACCGGCGTGCCGGCGCGCAACATCCTCGCCATCACGTTCACGAACAAAGCCGCCGGCGAAATGAAGGCTCGCGTCGAGAAGTTGGTGCCCGGCAACCAAGTGTGGGTGAGCACCTTTCACAGCCTCGGCGCGCGGCTGCTGCGCATGTACGGCGAGCGCCTCGGGTTCGACCGCAACTTCACCATCTACGACACCGACGACCGCGCGAAGGTGGTGAAGGCCGCGCTCGACGCGACCGGCATCGACAACGTGAAATACAGCCCGGAGCGCATCGCCGGCGAAATCAGCAAGGCGAAGAACCAACTGCTCACGCCCCCGCAGTACGAGCGCACCGCGACCGACTTCATGAAGCAGGTGGTGGCGAAAGTGTACCACGGGTACGAGAAGCGCTTGCGCATGGCGAACGCGATGGACTTCGACGACCTGCTGTACCTGCCGGCCCGCGCGCTGCGCGAGAACGAGGAACTGCGCCGCGACCTCGACGCCCGCTTTAAGTACGTCCTGATCGACGAGTACCAAGACACGAACGCGGCGCAGTACGAGATCGCCAAGCGCCTCAGCATCGACCACCCCAACCTGTGCGTCGTCGGCGACCCGGACCAATCGATTTACAAGTGGCGCGGGTCGGACATCAAGAACATCCTCGATTTCGAGCGCGACTTCCCGACGGCGCGCGTCATTACCCTGTCGCAGAACTATCGCAGCACGAAGAACATTCTGCACGCCGCGGGCGTGCTCATCGACCACAACAAGCAGCGCAAGAAGAAGCCGCTCGTCACCGAGAACGAACAGGGCGCGCCGGTCACGGCGCTCGCGTTCGAGACCGGGTCCGACGAGGCCGAGGGCATCGCGCAGCGCATCAAGGAAGCGGTGCAAGCCGGGCGGTACAAGTTCCGCGAGCACGCCGTGTTCATGCGCATCAACGCACTCACGCGGTCGCTCGAAAGCGCGTTCGTGAAGCACGGCGTCCCGTTCCAGATCGTGAAGGGGCTGGCGTTCTTCGAGCGCAAAGAGAACCGCGACGTGCTCGCGTACCTGCGGTTGCTCGCCAACCCGCAAGACGCGATCAGCTTCTTGCGCATCGTGAACGAACCGAGTCGCGGGATCGGGAAGGTGTCGCTGGACAAGCTCCAGTCGTTCGCGGCCGATCAGGAAATCGGGCTGCTCGTCGCCGCGGGGCAAGTGGCGCGCGTCACGGAGATCAAGGGTAAAGCCGCTATAGGGCTGCGAGACTTCCACAAACTAATGACCGAACTGCGCGCGCGCATGGATCTTCCGCCGCACGAACTGGTTCAACTGGTGCTCGAAAAGAGCGGTTACGAAACGATGCTGAGGGAAAGCGGCGACCAAGAAGACGCCGACCGGCTCGCGAACGTCGGCGAACTCATCACCGCCGCGAAGCAGTTCTGGGACGAGGACAACTCGCGCACGGTCACGGACTTCCTCGAACAGATCACGCTCGCCTCGGACGTGGACGGCTGGGACGAGCAATCGGACCAAGTTTCGGTGATGACGTTGCACGCGAGCAAGGGGCTGGAGTTCCCGGTGGTGTACATGCTCGCGGTGGAGCAAGGGTTGCTGCCGCACGAGCGGAGCGTCGGCAACACCGAAGAGGAAGAGGAAGAGCGCCGGTTGTGCTTCGTGGGCATGACGCGCGCGATGAAGGAACTGTACCTGTGCAGCGCGCGGTTGCGCGAACGCCGTGGACGACCCGACTACACGACGCCATCACCGTTCACTCAAGAACTGGCGCAAGTCATGAAGTTCGTGGACGCGAGCGGGCGCAACCACGCGCGCAGCGCCGCCGACGAGTACCGCGCGAAACTCGGCCCGGCGGCGAGCGATTGGGCCGATACCGGCGCGCAACCGTTCATCCCGCCGCCCAAGGTGAAAAGTGAGATCAAACCGAACATCGTGCCCGGGAGCGCCGACGAGTTCGAGGTCGGCGCGGTGGTGCAACACGCGGAGTACGGCTTCGGGAACGTCGTGGAAGCGCTCGGATTCGGCGCGCTGCGCAGCGTGCGCGTGCGGTTCGCCGGGCACGGTGTGAAGCTGTTCAAAGGCGCGACCATCGCGCTCAAAGTGGTTAAGCGGAAGGCGTGATGGCCGCGGGCAGCGGCACGCCGAGGCGCGTCGCGTGCGGTTCGAGCGCAGCGAGCACACCCGCGTACAGTTCCACACCCTCCGCGAGCGCGCGGCGCTTCCGCGCCAAGCCGCGCTCGCCGGGCAGACGCACCGCGTCGAAGCCCGGGGCCGGCGCGCTCGCGCGACACGCGCGCGCCAACCACTCCGTTTCGCGCCGGAAATCGGCCCCACCACCGAACGCCGACGGGTCGATCACCTGCACGAACACCGACGCGCCCCACTGCGTCGGCGCTTCGGCGCGACCAAACCCGCCAAGCCCCTGCGTGAGCGCTTCGATCATCAGCCCGAAACCGAAGCCCTTGTGCCCGTGGTCCGCGCCACCGACCGGGAGCAGCGAACCCGGCGGGTTCGTGAACAGCGCTTCGGGGTCGTCGGTCGGGTTGCCCTGCGCGTCGCGCGCCCACGCACCCGGGAACCGCTTGCCCTCTTTCCGCAAGCGGTTCGCCATCCCGTTCGTGGTAATGGACGCGCTGACGTCTATCAGGATCGGGTCGCCTTCGGTGGGAATGCCGACCGCGAGCGGGTTCGGCGTGTAAACGGGCGTTGTGCCGCCGAACGGCGCGACACTCCTGAAGGCCGGGTCCGAACTCGCGACTTGCACCATCAGCCCGCGATCGGTGGCGCGCTGAAGGAACGCCGCGAGGCACGCGATGTGGTGGCTCTTGCGAATCACGACGGTCGCGGTGCCGTAGGTCGGCGCGCGTTCGACCGCGAGATCGACCGCCTTCGCCGCGAGCCACACGCCGGGCAACCGGTTGCCGTCCCACGTCACGGCCGCGCCGCGGTCTTGCGCCACCGTGGGCGCACCGGTCGCGGTCATGCCGCCGGTTTGCAGGTCCGCGAGATAGCCGGGCGCGAGAGCGAGGCCGTGCGTAGTGTGGCCGAGCAAATCGGCTTCAACGAGCAGGCGCGCGATTGTGTCGGGCTTGTCGCCGTCGCACCCGGCGGCGGCGAACAACTGCGTGGCGAACGCGATCAGGTCTTCGGCGCGGTAGTGTGGAGATGTCATGCGTCGTCCGTTGGGAGGGGGCCGCTTCTGACGATTTCGTATGCGGCGCGCCACTCGGCTTCGCTCGCGAGTGCTTCGGCGACCGCGGGGAGCGCCGCTCGCAGGGCCGCGCACACGTCGCGCCCGGTCGCGGTCGCGTCGGTGCGGCGCGTCGGGTACGGCCGCCGGTGCGTTTCGGTGTTCGGGCGGAGAAGCACTTCGGTGCGCGCGTACCACTCTCCGGCGCGTTTGCCGCGATACGGTAGTGGATCGGTGCGGAACAGCCAGTTGCCGTGCAGCCACGTGATCGAAACGCGCTCGGTGATGACCCGCCGCGCCAGTTCGAGCGGCGTGCCGAGGGCGGTCGTCCACGTCGCGCGGAACCGCAAAGCGACTTCGGCGCGCTGCACTTCGAAGGCCCGCCCGCTCAGCAGTAATTCGTCGAGCGCGTGCGCGGCGACACGGTCGCCGGGCACGGCGCGGGCGTCCGGGAAGTAGCACCCGAGCGCGAACCCGTCCGCAAGCCACTGCCGCACGGCCGGGGTGAGCGGCCCGCCGTCGCGCAGTTCCGTTTCAAGGGCACTAACGGCCGCTGCCAACCCGGACTCCGCCGCGCACGCGAGGAGTTCGTCGCCGGACCAGACGCCGACGAACCGCACCGGTCCCGCGGTCCCACTCTCGGTGTGCGCGAACAGCGTCGCGCCGTCGCGCAGAGCGGCTTCGATCAGCGTGCTTTGGAACTCGAACACCCCGCGCCCCTGTGCCGCGTGCTTCCGGACACGGATAATGGTATCAGGGCGCGCACGCGCGAACGATTCCCGTAGGCGGTTCACCATGAGCGAAGAGTTCGTTGCGCTGTACTGCAAGCACGTCGGCCCGGCGTTCGACCGCGCCTTGCGGTTCGCCGCGCTCGTCGAGAAGAAGGCCGCCGGCGAAGAGGCGAGCTACGACGCACCCACCGCGGCGCTCGCGTTCGGCAAGCTGAAGTTCGAGGCCGAACTGCTCGGCACCTATCACGCCGCGAACGGTTCTTGGCGGTGGGCGTGGGGCGACCCGCACGCGAAGCTCACGCTCACCAACCGCGCGCTCGGCACCGTGGTGAAGGCGAGCGCGGGAAAGCTCGGCTCGGCGGTGTTCGCGGCGCACGGCTTCACCGCGGAGGCGCTGCTCGGCCCGGACCTCGCCCCGCACGCCGCCGACGCGCTCGGTGCGGTGCTCGCGCGCGAACTCGGCTTCGACACGCATTTCGTGACCGAAGTGAACGGCGAACCGGCGGCGCTGCTCATCCGCGACAAGCGCATCTCCCTGACCGAACCGAAGCCGGTGGCGCGCGTGGCGACCGTGTTCGCGGAGTTGGTCGGCGCGCTGCCGGTGCCGAACCCGCGGCTGGCGCTCACCGAGTTCGCGCGCGAATACGGCCTGACCGTCACCGAAACAGACGAAACGGTGACCGCCGCGAAGGGCAAGTCGGCACTCGAAGCGACCTTCGCGGCGGGCGCGCTGAGGGCACTCGCGCTCGACGGCAAAGCGGTGCCGTTGGCGAAGCCGAAGGCGAAGAAGCGGAAGTGACGCGCGTTGGCCCTCTTTCAAAAACGCCTAGAAATTCGAGCGATTTCGGGCGGAACACGACCCTTTCGAGTTCGCGCCATTCAACGAACGGCCCTGCCGCCGTGTGTGCGTCGCACCGACGGATGAATAGTATACGCGCGAACAATTCAAGTCAAGTGTCGTAGGACAGGCTTCCAGCCTGTCCCGTGTCACGCCCGCGGATAGCCGGGACAGGCTAGTACTACAGCGCCGGTTACTTATTCCTTCGCCGCCGGCTGCGTTTGGCCCGGCGTTTCCGATGGCTCTCTGCCGCGCGTCGGTTGCGGTCCCGCCGCCAATCCGACCAGCGGATG
>Ga0169931_10004349_pt1 | contig 22067 bp, 20 predicted proteins | sample Kivu_15m_20L_FD_129675 | JGI IMG/M metagenome (GOLD analysis project Ga0169931, IMG submission 129675) | Freshwater microbial communities from Lake Kivu, Western Province, Rwanda to study Microbial Dark Matter (Phase II) - Kivu_15m_20L... | ecosystem: Environmental > Aquatic > Freshwater > Lake...
AAGTGCTGCGATTGCAAAAAATTATCACGGCGAATATGATGTGGTGAGTAACCCGGAGTTCCTAAGAGAGGGTGTGGCAGTGGATGATTTCATGAAGCCAGATAGAGTGGTGGTGGGTACAAGATCAGAGAGGGCTAAAAAATTAATGAGTGATTTGTATGCACCCTTTGTAAGACAGGGTAACCCTGTAATTTTTATGGATGAGCGCAGTTCAGAGTTAACGAAGTATGCTGCGAATAGTTTTCTTGCTACCAAGATCTCTTTCATGAATGAGATTGCACAGTTATGTGAGCGCATGGGAGCGGATGTAGATATGGTAAGAAGAGGGATTGGATCAGATGACAGAATCGGTAAACGTTTTTTATTTCCAGGGATAGGCTATGGTGGTTCTTGTTTTCCAAAAGATGTACAAGCATTGATCAAGTCCTCTGATGAAGTACAATATAGTTTTGAGATTTTAAAAGCGGTAGAGCAAGTGAACGCGCATCAAAAACTACATTTAGTAGAAAAGATCAAGGCATATTACAATGGCAACTTAGCAGGTAAGCATTTTGCATTATGGGGATTGGCATTTAAGCCAAATACCGATGATATCAGAGAAGCACCAGCATTGAGTATCATTGACGCACTAACAAGTGCAGGTGCAACAGTAACGGCTTATGATCCAGAAGCAATGCCGAATGTAAAAGCACAGATAGGTGATAAGATCAAATACGCGGAGAATCAGTATCAAGCGTTAGCAGGTGCAGAAGCTTTGATTATTGCGACAGAGTGGAGTGAGTTTAGAACACCCGATTTTGAGCGCATGGATAAAGAGATCAAACATAAGATCATATTTGATGGCAGAAATTTATTTGATGTAAATACAATTAAAGATATTGGATATCAATATTATTGTATTGGAAAAAAATCATCAAGCTAATTAAAACTAATACATGGTTGTTTATCGCTATGTTTTTATATTATCAATTTTTTAAAATAGGTTACTCAAAATCATATTACTTTATGTATTTTATTCAGTTTGATTCTAAAATTATAAAAAGCTTAAAAACTGTAAAATTCGACATTTTAAAATGTCATGAGGAAGTTATTATTGACAGGAAACTATCACTTGTAAACTATTTGAAATCATTACAGCCTGACATTATAGTACCCTCTTTGATTGTTTGTGAAAAAACAAATACAATAATTGATGGTCACCACAGATTTCATGCACTGAAATCATTAGAACTCGAATCAGTTCCGGTCACATTTATCAATTATGAAACAAAGTATATCAAAGCGTATTTTGACGATAGAATATCTAAAGAACAGATTATTGGTGCATCGCTTGAAGGCAGGCTTTTGCCTCCCAAATCCTCAAAACATATAATTTATGATGATTATACAAAAAAATGGTTTCCTATAAATGTATTATCATCAATATATAGTTATTAATTATTTGAAAATAAAATAAATGAAAAAGAAATTTCTTATTACTGGAGCAGCAGGTTTTATAGGCTATCACTTAACTAAAGCACTATTAGAAAAAGGAGAGGTTGTAATAGGAATCGATAATATTAATGATTACTATGATATTCGACTTAAACTCTCAAGGTTAAAAAATATAGGCATAGAAAATGGAATGCCAGAATGGTATAATAAAGTTACAAGTCGAACTCATAGCAATTTTAAATTCATAAGGATGAATTTAGAAGATAATGATTTCCTTTTAAGATTATGTTTTGAAGAAAAATTTGATTATATAATAAATCTTGCTGCACAAGCAGGTGTTAGATATTCAATTGAAAATCCATCAGCTTATGTACAATCAAACCTAGTTGGCTTTTCTAATATAATCGAAGCTGCAAGAATAACTCAAGTTAAGCACTTGATATATGCTAGCTCTTCAAGTGTATATGGATTGAATAAGAAAATTCCGTTTTCAACATCCGATGTTGTAGATTATCCTGTTAGCTTATATGCCGCCACAAAAAAAGCCAATGAGCTGATGGCTCACTCATATAGTCATCTATTTAGCATTCGAACAACCGGCTTAAGATTCTTCACTGTCTATGGTCCTTATGGTAGACCTGATATGGCATATTTTTCATTCACTAAGAAAATACTAAATGGAGAAAAAATTGAAATATTTAATAATGGTGAAATGGAAAGAGATTTTACCTATATAGATGATATTGTTGAGGGAATCATTAGGTTGACAAATTTGCAGCCAAATAAAGAACTTTTAAATAAAACAAATAACAATTCAGAATTAAATCCCTTCTATAAAATTTATAATATTGGAAATAATCATCCTATTAAGCTTAGACAATTAATTGATGCAATTGAGAATGGGTGTGGTATAAAAGCAAATGAGATATATCTCCCTATGCAACCAGGAGATGTAATTAAAACATATGCAAATATTGATGATTTAATTCGAGATACTGGATTTAAACCTAGTACCCAAATCGAGGATGGAATTATTAAATTTATTGATTGGTTTAAAGAATATTATAAAATAAATAGTTAAAAAATATTTCCAAATGAATATGACAAATAAAAAAATTGCTATAATAGGTTTAGGATATGTTGGATTGCCATTGGCGGTTGAGTTTAGTAAAAAATATAGAGTTTTAGGTTTTGATATAAATAAAGAAAGAATTTTAGAGCTAAGCCGAGGCAAAGATCATACCAAAGAAGTAGATTTAGACTCATTACTTGAATCTTTAGAACAATTTAAAATTACAAACAATTTTGGTTTAGAATTCTCATCAAATCAAGAATCTCTCAAGGAGTGCAATATTTATATTGTTACTGTTCCGACCCCCATAGACCAGTTTAAAAATCCAGATCTTGCTCCAATTTTGAATGCAACAAAAATGTTAGGAATGGTTTTGAAAAAAAACGATCTTGTAATTTATGAATCAACTGTTTATCCCGGATGTACTGAGGAAGATTGTGTACCGGTATTAGAAAAATATTCTGGATTAAAATATAACACTGATTTTTATTGTGGATATTCTCCAGAAAGAATTAATCCTGGTGATAAAATAAATACACTCACAAAGATTGTTAAAGTTACTTCTGGTTCAAATCCCCAAATTGCTGATATGGTTGATGATTTATATAAATCTATAATCTTGGCGGGGACATTCAAGGCAAAAAATATTAAAGTAGCAGAGGCTTCGAAGGCTATAGAAAATGCTCAAAGGGATTTAAACATTTCATTTGTGAATGAATTAGCATTGATTTTCGACAGAATGAATATTGATACTCAAGAAGTCTTGGCAGCAGCCGGTACAAAGTGGAATTTTTTGAAATACCAACCAGGTCTAGTTGGGGGACATTGTATTAGTGTCGATCCATATTATTTAGCACACAAAGCAAAAAGTCTAGGTTACTATCCGCAAGTTATACTCTCTGGAAGAAGGGTTAATGATCATATGGGTGTTTTTATTGCAAATAAGGTAGTTAAACTTATGATAAAAAAAAGAATACCAATTAAGGATGCTAATGTTTTAGTGTTGGGTATTACTTTTAAAGAAAATTGCGGCGATATTCGAAATTCAAGAGTTATAGATATAATTAACGAGCTAGATCAATTTGGGTTAAAAGTTCATGTTTATGACCCTCATGCAAGCATAAATGAAGTAAAGATTGAATACAATATCAATATGACACAAACCATTTTGCAACAGTATGATGCAGTAATTCTTACAGTGGCGCACAATGAATTTAAGAAAATGGACTTTCAATCTATTTTGAAAAAAAACAGTGTCTTATTTGATATTAAAGCCTTCATTGATAATAAATTAGTTGATTGTAGATTATGAGTATTAAATTAATAGATATAATAGCAGGAGCGCGTCCTAATTTCATGAAAATAGCTCCAATAATTACTGAACTTGAAAAAGAAATTAATAATGGTGTTGAAATTCGATTTCGATTAATTCATACTGGGCAACATTATGATAAAAAAATGAGTTCTGATTTTTTTAGTCAATTAGGTATTCCTACCCCTCATTTTAATTTAAATTCTGGGTCTGGTTCACAAGCAGAACAAACTTCAAAAATAATGATTCGTTATGAAGAAATTCTTCTAAAAGAACCTAGTTGTTTATGCATTGTTGTTGGTGATGTTACGTCTACAATGGCATGTTCAATTGTTGCTAAAAAAATGAATATAAAGGTTGCTCATGTTGAGGCTGGACTTAGGTCTTATGATGAGAGTATGCCGGAAGAAATAAATCGAATTGTCACCGACTCAATTTCCGACTTTTTTTTCACTACTTCTAAAAATGCAAATAAGAATTTAATTAAGTCAGGATTTAAAAAAAGTCAGATTTTTTTTGTAGGAAATACCATGATTGATACTTTGAATTCTCAAATGAAAAATTCAATTAAGCCATATTTTTGGGATAAAGAGAATTTAAGAATTAATAATTATTTCGTATTAACCTTACATAGACCCTCAAATGTAGACTCTGAAGTTCACCTATCTAATATTTTATTTGAAATTTTGAAAAATACGAAAGATCTAAAGGTAATATTTCCAGTTCACCCACGTACTTTAAAGAAATTAACAAATATTGGATTAAACAATAAAAATCTGATTTTAGTGGAGCCACAGAGCTACTTAGAATTTATTTATTTAATTAAAAACGCAAAAGCTGTTATAACAGATTCTGGAGGTATTAGTGAAGAAACTACTATTTTGAATATTCCTTGCCTAACCCTAAGGAATAGCACAGAACGACCAGAAACATGTGAAATTGGTACAAATATATTAATTGGCAATGATTTTAACTTATTAGCTACTTCAATATTAAGAATATTCGAGAACAAATGGAAAAAAGGGAAAAAGCCAATGTATTGGGATGGAAAAGCATCTAAACGTATTGTTGAACATCTACTGAATGATATCTTGAATTTAAAACCAACACAATAATTACAAAGTATTTTTATAAACTTTACTTTTTGAATATTTAAAAAATACTTTTTTTAATGAATAATCAAATTTTGACAAAAAGTACAATTACAACTTTTTATGTAATTATTTCACAGCTTTTAGGGCTTCTATTGACAATGTTTGTTGCAAAAAAATTTGGTGCAAATAACAATATCGATATTATTTATTATATCATTAATATCTCCAGCTTTATAATAGCATTATTTACAGGAATATTTAAAACCACTTTAATACCATTTATATTTAATGAAGTCAAAAAAAATCAAAATAATTTATCTATAATACAAAATGCATTTTTGACATATTTTACAATTATCCTTTTACTGTTATCAGTTTTAATGATCATTTTTTCGGAAACAAATTTTTTTTTCATTTCATTTCCTTTTTTAGAAGAAGCCACATTTACAAAGAAAATTTTTTATTTTTCGATCCCATTTATATTTTTTTCAGTCTTACAGTCTTTAATTTCTACATATTCAAATATCAATTATAAATTCGGACTTGCTGAAATTGTAAATATCTCAAAAATAATAATTGCTTTATTTGTTGTGTTTTATCTATCAAATAGTTTATTCGAATCTTCAATTATTATAGGTAATTTTGTAGGCGCTTTTGCATCATTTTTCATAACAATAATTTATTTAAAAAGAAATAAATTATTAAATTTTTATGTTGATTTTAGGTACTTAATTCTTTTTAAAAGGATGTTAAGTCTTTCTATTATACCCCTATTGACAAGCTTAATGATTTCAAGTCAAATAATAGTTACAAATTATTTGTTAGGGGTATATGGAACCACAGGATCGATTACTTTATTGGCCTTCTCTCAAAGATTTTCTTCAATACCAACTCTTTTATTTAGTTCTGGTTTTTTAACTGTTTTCTTGACCTATTCTTCAAAGCTTGAGGCAGAAAATAAAAGCAAAGAGTTAAAGAACACAATTACAAAGAGTATTTCTTTTTTAAGTTTTTTAGTAATACCAACGATACTTTATTTTGTTTTGATAAAGGAATATTTTATAAAATTATTATTAATATACACTGATTTCGATAAATCTCAATGTAATTTGATTTCACATGGATTAATTATATTACTAATTTCTGCATTATTTCTACAGTTCTATTCAATAGTATTTAGAATATATATTATAAAAAAAGAGTATAATATATTATTTCTGTTTTCAATCATTTATTTTGTTTTTCATTTAATATTTTCATTTTTTATCATTCAATATACAAGCGAAAGCTTGATAGGTGCTTCAATTGGCATTTTCGCATCAAATTTTATATTATTAATAATTTCATTTTTTTATATCTATAAAAAACATGATGTTATTGATTTAAATTATGTCTTAAAAAATTTTATTAAAAATATTACAGGTATTTTTATTGTATCTCTGATTTTTTTTCAAATCAAGGATTCAGAATTAACAAGCGTTTTACATATATCATCTAGAATCATATTATATTTTATTGGCTCATTCAGTATTTATTTTACTACACAATATATTATCCGTAATAATGATTTTATTTCCCTTTTTAATAAGATAAAATCATCAATTAGTGATAAAAAGAAGTAAGATTATAATACTAGCAATTGTTAAATATCTTGTTACCTAATTATTAATTTAAAAGCATTAATGAATATTTTATTTATTACTCAGGTTTATCCAAACAAAAACAATCCAGGTATTGCAATTTTTTTAAAACAATTAGTAGATAGTTTTAAAAATAATGGTAATAATATCAAGGTTTTAAAACCTACTAATACAAGAAATTTTAAAAACCAAACCTTAGAATACGAGGAAACATATTGTACTAAATTCTTAAGTCTAGGTGATAAATATTTTAGACATTTTACACTAATAAGTTTTATTTTTTCTTCAATTTTGTTCTTGTTTAACATTAAGAAAAAACCAGATTTTATTTATGGTAAGTTTCTTTATTTTAGTGGTGGGGCATGTTTTTTCATAAAAAAATTTTTTGGTATTCCATATTTTATTGATATTGGCGAGTCAAACATATTTTACTATAAAAATAAATTAGATATCTTTTTGATGAGAAAATTCCTTTCTTATGCAGATGGAATAATATGCGTTTCAGAAAAACTGAAAACACAGATAATGAGTTGTAACGTAGACGAATCAAAAGTTTTACTTGCAAAGAATACAGTGGATAATAGTAAATTCAAAGTTTTAAATCCTTCTTATGCAAGAAAAGTTTTAGGGTTAAATAACGATGATTTTATAATTGTTTTTGTAGGTCATTTTAATTATCGAAAAGGCCCAGATAGATTATTAAAAGCGGTTGAAACTGGAAATTTCCCAAAACACGTTAAAATCGTTTTTTTAGGAACTGGTGATATAGATTTAGAAAGCGATAGGATTTTATTTAAAGGTGAAGTGGCGACTGAAAATCTTATTTTTTGGTTAAATGCATCAAATTTATTCGCATTACCCACTATTGCAGAGGGTAATTCAAACGCAATAAATGAGGCACTTTCTCTTGGAATTCCAATTATTTGTTCAAACATAAAAGAGTTACATGAACAAATACCTGCTGAATATGCTACTTATTTTGATCCACTTGATATCAAATCAATTCAAATTGCGATATCTAAAAATCTTAGTAAATCTATTTTACGATTAACACCTGTAATATTTAAGATAAATCGAAATACCATGATCGCAGATTGGATTGCAAAAAAGCTAACTTAAATAAAAGGTAAAAATTCAATATACTTTATGAATTACGAAAAAAAAGTAGAGGTTTTAAAAAAACTAAAAAATGATGCTGGAACACACAGTCCCTCACCTAAAGAGATTGTTTCTTCCTTAGGGTATAATCCTATAATATATGATTTTTGTTTTTTATCTAATCCCTATGCCACTGATCTTGTTGTAGATCATTTTCACTCAATTTTAAATAATAAAGAAGATATTTTTTCATTATTAGAATCTTATCCAGCAAATAGCAATTATGTAGCAAATAATATATGCAAATTTGAAAATTTAATGCCAGAATATATGGTGATCGGTAATGGTGCGATACAAGCAATTGATTGGGTTTGCAATGGCTGGAATTTAAACAAATTACTTATCCCAATTCCTACATTTTCATCTTATTACGAATTATTGAATAAAGATTATGTTTTTAATGATAGCTTTTGGTTAAAGGCCGATTTAGATTATAAAGAATTAATAAGAAATGCTGATCAAAATAATTGTGATTCAATTTTATTAATCTACCCAAATAATCCGACAGGTGAAGCAATCAATATCGAAAATTTAAAATCTTTAATTAAAAATCTAGGAAATAAAAAACTTATTATAGATGAAAGTTTTTCGCATTTTTTATCTAACTATAATGATTTTAAAATATTCAGAAATGAGGTTAAAAATAACAATGTAGTTTTTATTAAATCAATGTCAAAAGATTTTGGAATAGCCGGTTTAAGATTGGGTTATCTCTATACACAAGATAAAAATCTAATTGATTATGCTAAATCTAAAACAACATGGAATTTAAACAATTTTTCAGTGTTGTTTTCAGAGTTTTTAATTAACAAAGAATTTATAGAGAAATATGAACAAGCTAGGATAGAATATATTTCAAATCGAGATTATTTTTATCATGAGTTAAAAAAAATCGAAATAATTAAAGTTTTTCCAACTCAAGCTAATTTTTTTTTAATACAATTTAATTTTAAAGAATATCCTAACTTAGTTTATGACCTATTATTGAAGTACGGTATTTATATTCGAACTATGGAAGACAAAGTTGGTCTTGATAGTTCATATATCAGAGTAGCATCAAGAAAAAAGGAAGACAATAATTTATTTATTAAATCATTACTTGATTATACTCGATGAAATTGCGTAGATATTTTATTTTAATTTTTAAAAAAATTATTAAGACTTACTTTTTAATTCGATTAAAGAATCATATTTTGTTTAATAAAAAAGTTGTAATTTTTGATATTGATAATACTTTAGCTAATACATGGCCATCATTAAAACTAGATTATAAATCAACTAATGAGAGGTTAAAAAATTTAAATATTTTTCAAAATATTTTTGATTTAATTCAAAATTACATTACAAGTGATAATGAGATTGTTTTTCTAAGTGCACGTAATTACACGACATATTTCGTATCTAAACAATGGCTCAAAAAAAATGGTTTTTCTAAATTCTTACTGATACTTGTAGAATCACCGAAAGAAAAATTATTTTTTTTAAAATGTATAAAAAATAAGAAAATCATTTTTTATGACGATATGTCTTATGGTCATGAGTCTGGCAAAATTCATTATTACGAAAGTGAAATTACACAAATTAAAAAATTACATAATGTAGAGTACTATGGTTATGATTTTCTTTTAAAGCTACAAAATAAAGACATTAATGAAAAAATTTAAATATACTATATCCTTGTTATTAAAACTATTTTTTACTATCAAGAAAACGACAAAAGTAAATTTTAATAATATAAATGCCGAATTTATTATTTGGGCTCCAAATTTTTTTACCCCAAATTTCTTACTTGGTGATAATTTACAAAAAGTATGGTTTACGTGCTACCATCTCCATAATGAAAGAAAAAAAGTAACAATTTATACAAAACAAGATATTGGGAAATTTCGCAATAAGCATATTATTTATTTTGGTAATTATTCATACAATATATTTGAATTTTCTAATTATTCAAATTCACTTATTTTTTTAACAGATAATATGATTTTACAGAATAATACTGTTTTCCCAAATAAATTAGAAGTAAGATTATGGGAAAATAAAAGTTTTATGCATGAATATTTTGAGGAACTGGGTATAAGAACACCTCAAACAAGTATCATAAAATTGAAAGGATTAACAGGTATAAACTTATTTCAATACCCTTTTTTATTAAAAGAAGAACATTCATGCGGCTCTGTTGGTGTTCATAAAATTTCAAATCACGATGATTTTAAAAGAATAATAAATGATCCAAAAATCATTAATAATAATCATAATATTATTATACAAAAGTTGTTAAACATAAGAAGAGATCTGAGAGTAATTATAGTTGGAGAAGAAATTGTTTTATTTTATTGGAGAATTAATTTGCTTCCTGAATGGAGAACAACAGCTACAGGTCATGGAAGTAGGGTTGATTTCGTTAATTTTCCTGAGAAATGGAGAGGGTGGATAATTGATAACTTTAAAAAATTAAAAATTCGTACTGGTGCATTTGATATTGCATGGGATAGTGACGATTTGAACACTGAACCTTATATTTTAGAGGTAAGTCCATTTTATTCGCCTAATGCAAAACCTGTCGAAAATAAGTATAATGAAAATTATGGTAAATGGAAAAAAAGTCTAAAATTCAACAATAATTACCAAAAAGAAGTAGTTAGTTTAATTTATGATATCCAACAAAAATTTGTTAAAAATTATTTACAAGATATTTAAATCAAAATGATATATTTATTAGGAACAACCGGAACACATGGAGGCCCCACAAAATTTAAAAATTTGTTTGCAGATTATTTATTTCAAAATGATATATTTTTTCGTGTAGATGAAGAAGGTTTGAATTTCAATATGATTGTTAAATTCAAGAGGTTTTTAAGTGATCTTTTATTTTTGTTAAAAAACAGGAAAAAAGTAAATATTTTTATAATCAATGGAACTTCTAGAGTTTTTATACAACTAGTAGCAAAAGTTTTAAATATCCAAATAACTATAAGATTGGATGGATATAAGTATTATGAAGTAAAATATCTTAGTTTCAACAAATCATTAATAGCTTTTATAAGAAAAATTATAGTTAGCATTAATATAATACTAAGTGATAAGATAATTTTTCAAAGTGATTTTATTAAAACAACATATTTATTATCAAGTCTTGAATATTTTATTAGAAAAAAAAAGTTTATAGTTATTTTAAATCCGTGTAATTTAAATCCTTACAAAAGAGATAAAGGTGAAAGTATTCTTTGTGTAGAAGGTTCAATAGGCGGAATTTATTCAAAAAAGATTTTAAAGATTTTTTCAAAATATAAACAAGTTTTTGTTGTTGGCGATGTTTCTGATAATGAAAAAATTAAAGATGTAAATTATTTAGGAAGGTTAGAAAGAGATAATTTGACTATATTATTCAAACAAAATTGGTTTGCATATCTACCTCTGGAGCCATTTCCACCTTGTCCAAATTCAATGATTGAAGCAATTACATATGGAATTCCTGTTATTGCTTCATCATCAGGTTCCAATCCTGAAATTCTTGAAAATAGTAATTTGATATTTAAAGTACCCTTTAAATGGAAAGATGATTTGTCAAATATTGAAATTGAAGAAACTGAAATAAATGAAAAATTAATTCTACTGGATAATAATTGGAATTTATATCATGATTATTCTGTTAAAATATCAAAAAAATTTGAGACACATAAAATATTAAATGAGTACATAAACTTTATTTTAAGTGAAAACTAGTAATAAATTATATTTTTTATATTTTATTGTTATATCACAATTTACCATTGCTATAAGCCCTTATTTCTATGATTTGATAATAATATTATTTTACATATTATTAAGTTTAAAATCATCTGATTTTAAACTTAATAAATACTTGCTTATTTCATTAGGTATTTTTGTATCTTTTTCTATTTTACATGAAATACGTTATTACGGTAATGATTTTGCAATTTTTCCTAAATCCCTTTATTCCGATTTAAGACCGTTTCTTTTCTTAGCTTTATTGTATGACTTATTGAAAAATCTAGATGTTAAATACAACTTTATATTAAATATTTTACTGTTAAATGTATCAATCAATTTTATTTTTAATTTAATAGGTTATATAAATTCTGATTTATACAGAAAACTCGTTACATTAATATTCAATGATAGTTATATTATTATCCAGTATTCAGAAAATAATGGTTTCCCAACTAGTCTTGCATATATGTCTAGTTTACAAAACAGATTTTGTGGCGCATATATACAACCTATCTCAGCAGGATTGTCATCTTCATTTGTAATTTTAATAATCATTTTTTTATTACGAAATCAGAAATATAATTCTAAAGTTTTTTTGATTTTGATTTTTTCAATTTTTAACGGATTAGTTTCATATTCGACAATGTTTCACTTATTGCCTTTATTTTTATTAATATGGTTTATCATTTCTAAAGTTAATGTTTACATTCTTCTTTCTATTATATTTTTATTTATTACCTTAATAATTTTTACACTTCCTTTTATTGATATTAATGAATTTTCTTTACTTTTCTTTACACTCACGTCTGGTAGATATAGTACTGATGGAAACATTGCTGGTGTCTTGCTTACAAAAAACTTCAATTTTATAGATATTTTATTTGGTTTTGACCCTTATTCAATTGGTCATGAAGGAAAAGGTGTAGGAGATAGTGGTTTTTTTATCAAATGGATATCGGGCGGTATAATATATATATTTTTATATTTTATCATGCTGTACAAGAATATAACCTACTTTATAAAAAAGCTATCAACAAATGAAAATATATATTTCAATCATTTTTTTAATTTTATTTTTTTTATATTTCTTTTAGTTGAGCTAGGTACAACCCCATTCTCATTACCTCAATTTTCCATTTTTTTTTATTTAGTGTTTTTACTTGTATTAAAATTATGTTCTAGCCATGAATCTAAACTTGTACTCAAAAAGTTTATCTAATTTTTAACTAAATGAAAGTATTACTAATTAATCCTGAAATAACAAATTATCGAATTGGTATTTATGAAATGATAGGAAAAGAATTAGATCTTACTGTGCTCCATTTTGGTAAATATATTGATAATAAGAATTTGGGATTTAAACAATTAAATGCAAAATTACTCAAATTAGGTCCATTCTATATTTCAAAAATATTCTTGCACAGAATTTGTTCCAAATTTGATATTATAATTTCAGATGGGAATTTACGATATCTTGATCGTAATTTATTAATATTAAACCCATTTAGGACGTATAAATGGATTAATTGGGGAATCGGTTTGTCTGCTTCTTTAGATAAAAAGCTAGATTCAGATACTAGATTTGATTTTTTTCGATTTTTAATTTTTAGGAATGTTGATGCACATTTACTTTATTCAGATTACCCAATAATGAAATACTTATCTAATCGTATTAATTCAGATAAGTTATTTGTAGCATGGAATACAATAATTAACAATGATATTATAAATTTAACTTCTAAAAAAGATAGCATTATTTTTGTCGGATCATTATATAAGCAAAAAGGAATTTTTGAATTATTAGAAGTTTATAAAATTTATATACTAAATAATAATTTTAAATTTAAACTTCATATTGTTGGTGGTGGTCAAGAATATGATTCTATAAAATCATACATATATAAATATAATCTCAATCAATATATATATTTACATGGTCCAATATACGATCCAGGCACTTTAGCATTTTTGTACAGTAGATCTTTTCTATCTATATCGCCAAATCAGGCAGGGTTATCTGTCTTAACTAGTATGTCTTATGGTGTTCCATTTGTCACAAAACGAGATGCAATTACAGGAGGAGAAATATTTTCAATTAAGCATTTATTTAATGGTTATTTCTATAATAGTAAAGAGGAATTACTTGAGATTTTAATTAATATTGAAAAAAATCAAGATTTTTTATTGAATATGGGTGAGAATGCTAGAACATTCTATTTAGAACAGCGTGCTCCTGAAAAATTAGTAAAAAAAGTTATAGAGTCGTGTAATTATGTTCTAAATAGTTAAAAAGATGAAAGTTGCAATAATTAATAGTGTATATAATTTTGGTTCTACTGGTAAGATTGTTTCTGGATTACATAAAATTATTAAACAAAATGGATTTGAATCTATCGTTATTTATGGTAGAGAAAAAAAATATATTAAAGATAATACTATTTATTATGTTTCTAATTTAATTGAATCAATTTTACATCTTTTGATGAGTAGACTTTTAGATAGACATGGTTTACATTCTTATTTTACTACAAAAAAAATATGTAAAATCTTAAATGAACAGAAGCCAGACATAATTCATTTGCATAATATTCACGGATATTATATTAATATTAATTTATTATTCAATTTTTTAAATGAAAAGAATATACCTGTAATTTGGACATTACATGATTGCTGGTCTTTCACAGGACATTGTGCCTATTTCGATAAGATAAATTGTGAAAAATGGCAAACCGAGTGTAGTAAATGTCCACAAATAAGTGCATATCCAAAGTCATTATTTTTTGATAGATCAAAAATAAATTATAATTTAAAGAAACAATTATTTAATTCTCTTAAAAGCTTATATTTAATTGGTGTTTCAGAATGGGTAAATAAAAATTTAAAAAAATCATTTTTAAGCCAAATACCAAGTGATGTTATATACAATGGTGTTGACACTTCAATATTTTATCCTAAACACTCAGTTGAATTTAGAATTAAACATAAATTGACTGATAAATTTGTAATTTTATCAGTTGCTAAAATTTGGGAACCTAGAAAAGGACTTGACGATCTAATATTTTTAATTAATTCACTCCCCGAGAATTTTATCTTATTAATTGTTGGCAAGATTATTGATAAGCCAAAAGTAAAAACTGATAAGATATTTTTTCTTAATGAAATAAATAATCAAAATGAATTAGCTGATTTATATTCCACCTCAAACCTTTTCTTGAATCTATCCACGGAAGATAATCTTCCAATGACTATACTTGAATCTTTAACATGTGGAACACCTGTGTTTACATATGATACTGGTGGGTGTTCTGAGGCTATTAAGGAGAATTATGGTAAAGTATTTAATAAAGGTGATTTGACAAGTATTATAAAATATTTAAATCAATATTATGAATACTATTATAAAAAATTAGATACCGATATTATAAATGAAATTACCATAAAATATAATCAAGATTTGCAATTTAAAAAATATATCGATTTGTATATCAGGGCAATTAAATTAAATAAATAATATATGAAAGACATTTACACTACAGAAAATAGTGATTACAAAAAAAATAATCCTACCTGGCATGTGGAAGATTCTCCATGGAAGGCTCAACAAATTCTAAAAATGGTTACAAATAACAGATTAAATGTTAAATCAATTGTAGAAATAGGATGTGGAGTTGGTGAAATCTTAAATCAATTACATATACAACTCCCCAATTCTTTCACTTTTTTCGGATATGATATATCTAAAGATGCGTATGAAGAATCAAAGAGTAGAATGAATGAACGATTAATTTTTCACAACCAAGATTTATTAGAACAAGATATTAAGTTTGATTTGCTACTTATGATAGATGTTTTTGAACACGTTGATGATTATTTAGGTTTTATTAGAAAAACAAAGTCTAAGGCAGATTATTTTATTTTCCATATACCATTAGATCTAAGTATTTCAGCCTTATTTAGAAATAAACTAATCGACGCAAGAAAATCTGTTGGACACTTACACTATTACTCTAAAGAAACAGCATTAGCTACACTTGATTACTGTAATCTTGAAATTTTAGACTATTTTTATACAAATGGAGCTATTTCCTTAGGTGGAAAATTTAGAACTAAATTGTTGAATTTAATTCGAAGAATTTCTTTTTTTATAAATCAAGACATGACAGTTAGAATTTTTGGTGGATATAGTCTTCTTGTACTAGCTAAGAATAAGTAGTCTTCTTTTGATAAGATCAACCAATTTATCTAAATTTTAAAAATTAAATTATAATGAGCGCGAATTTATTACACATACTTAATTCAATTTGGTCACACCCTTTTAATGAAGGAAAAAGAATTAATGCATTTATTAGATTTTTTAAATGGCAATTCTTTTCTAGATTTATAAAATGGGATGTTATTTATCCCGTTACCTCTAATACCCGCATGCTTGCAAGACGCGGTATGACAGGGATTACCGGATGTATATACTCTGGTCTTCTTGAATTTGAAGAAATGTTTTTTGTTTTACATTCCCTCAATACTGATGATGTATTTGTTGATATTGGTGCTAATGTAGGAATTTTTACTATTTTAGCAGCTGGTGAAAAAGGGGCCAATGTAATTTCTATTGAACCAATAAAAAATACATATGATATTTTACAAGAAAATGTTAAATTAAATAAACTTGAATCTAAGATTCAAACATTGAATATTGGTATAAGTGACTCTAAAGGAATATTAAATTTTGTTTCAGAGCATGGTACTATAAATCATGTAGTTTCTGATCTAGAGAAGAAAGATTCAAAAACTGAAAGTGTTTTTGTTGATTCCTTAGATAATATTTGTGAAAAAAAAATTCCATTAATTTTGAAAATTGATGTTGAAGGTTTTGAAACCAATGTTATAAATGGAGCAAAGAAAATAATTGAAAATAATATATTAAAAGCAATAATTATAGAATTAAATGGACTTGGTAAACGCTATGGTTTTGATGAAATGAAAATACATGATTACCTGATTAATCAAGGATTTAATTGTTATAATTATGATCCTTATAAAAGAAAATTTAACGAATCAAATTTTGATGGGATTCATAATACTATCTATATAAGAGATCTGAATTTTTTTAAAAACCGTGTTAAAAATAGTCCACAAATAAGTTTAATTGGGCAATTAATTTAATTAATACTGCAAAATTGTATATCCCAACTATCTTCACTATTAATTGTTTTATATTGAATTTATAATGAAATTTTATTATATTTTATTCATCTTTAGTCTTTTAGGATGTTCAAAAGATAACAAAATATCTACTGACTTTAATTTTATTGATCAAGAAGCAATTTCTTATCAAAATAATTTTTATCCAATTTGGATTCTAGGTTTGCATATTTGGGAAGATGATAAAAACAATTCATCATCAGTTAACTACATAATTGATGAGTATGAAAAAAATAAAATTTCATTTTCTTCAATTATATTTGATAGTCCATGGTCTTTTTCTTATAATAATTTTGAGATTGATACTTTAAGGTATCCCAATTTTGATCAATTAATAAATAAATTAAATGCGAGAGGAACAAAAAAAATATTCTGGTTGACTGGCTTTCAAAATATAAAATCTACTGATGCATTTTTTACTAAGTCTAATTATTTTGAAATATTTGAAAACAATAATTTATTCGTTAATAATGCAGCTATTTATAATTGGTGGAAAGGCTCAGGCGCCTATGTTGATTTTACAAATCAAATAGCAGTTAACAAATTTTTCACTTTAATGAATAAGGTAGAGGCTGATGGATTTAAACTAGATGAAGGATACACATATTTGGATGATAAAATAGCAACTTCGATTGGAGTAATAACAAAAGAAAATCTGGGTCACTATTATTATAGGGAACTTACAAAACGTTTAGCGAATTCTAAAAAAGTAACACTTGGGAGATCTTATTCTTCGCAAGGAAAACCTTATTTACATTCAACGCCTGATGAAGTTACATTTTCATGGTCTGGTGATCATAGAGGTGATTTCCAAGGTTTACAAGAACAGTTACATGATGTTTATAAATCAATTTCAAGTAATCATAATTTGATATGTTGGGAAGTTGGTGGGTATAATTTTCCTGCACCAAGTAAAAATGATTTATTGAATTCATTAAAAATTGGCATTCTATTACCAACTCTAAATAATGGTGGAAGAAATGGTGGTTTAACAAATCATTTACCATGGTACCATGACAAAGAAACTATTTTTTATTTTAAAAAATATATAGATATACATTATAATTTAATTCCATATTTTTATAATGAACTGATAAAAAATGGTAAAGAAAAATTATTAAAATTGGATAATTTTTCTAAAAACTCATATTTTATCGGAGAAAATCTGCAAGTTTTTACACCCACATCATCAGCGAATGAAATTGAATGTAACTTTAATATTCCCGAAAATTGGACTAATTTTTTTATACCTGAAAATTTGAAACTTAATAAATTTAATTTCAAAAATTCACTTGATAATATTCCTCTATTTATAAAAAAAGGTACAATATTACCATATTATAATCCATTTATAAATAATATAAATTAAAATTTTATATTTTTCCTACTGATAAAAAAGAATATCTATTTTATTTGCCAAATGTACAAAACAATACCATTGCAGATATAATTTCCATAAAATATGATGTTTCAAAAAAAACATTAGAATACAGATCTAATCTAATTCATGATTATGAATTAGTAATTATGTCGAGAAATCCAATTTCAGTGATTAACAATAATACTAATATATCTATAAATCATACTAACAATTCTTCTACATTAAATATAACTGGCAAATATGGTAAATTTCATTTTTTTAAATTTAATAACTACTAATAATGATTTCTAATTTATTAATAACTGGTGGAACTGGCTCTTTTGGCAATGCTGTATTAAATCGTTTTCTAGAAACTGATTATTTTAGAGAGATTAGAATTTTCAGTCGTGATGAAAAAAAACAAGATGACCTTCGAAAAAGAGTAAACAATAATAAAGTTAAATTTTATATTGGCGACGTTCGTGATCGCGATAGTTTGATACCTGCAATTAATGGTGTTGATTATATTTTTCATGCAGCAGCATTAAAGCAAGTCCCATCTTGTGAGTTTTTCCCATTGGAAGCTGTTAAGACTAATATTATTGGTACAGATAATGTTTTAACTGTTGCTCAAGATTTTGATGTGAAAAAAGTAGTAGTTCTAAGTACTGATAAAGCTGCATATCCAATTAATGCAATGGGTATGTCAAAAGCCCTAATGGAAAAAGTGATGGTTGCGAAATCAAGAATATTAGATAGTAAAAAAACGATATTTTGTGGAACAAGATATGGAAATGTAATGGCTTCAAGAGGTTCGGTAATACCTTTGTTCATAGATCAAATAAAAGAAAATAAAGCATTGACACTAACTGACCCAAATATGACACGTTTTATGATGACATTAGAAGACGCAGTTGATTTAGTACTTTACGCTTTTGAGCATGCTAATCAAGGTGATTTGTTTGTTCAAAAAGCCCCTTCATCAACTGTTGGTATTTTAGCTCAGGCTTTAATTGAACTATATAAATCTTCTAGCGAAATAAAGGTGATTGGCACTAGACATGGTGAGAAATTATACGAAACACTGGTTAACAGAGAAGATATGATAAAAGCTGAAGATCTTGGAGAGTATTATAGAATTCCAGCTGATAATAGGGATTTAAATTATGAACAGTATTTTTCTGAGGGTATGCCCGATATAGCCAATTTGAATGAGTATCATTCTCATAACACTACTATTTTAGATTTAGAAGGAATGAAACAGTTATTATTAAAGCTTCCAATTATTCGAAAAGACATTTTAGGTGAAGTAGATGCCATACAATATCCATATTAACTATGATTAAAGTTGGTGTAACAGGTTCAAATGGGTTTATAGGATGGCATTTGTGTCGGAAATTAGAATTGAATACTAATGATTTTCAATTAGTAGAATTCAAAAGAATTTGGTTTGATGAAAATATTAATCTTGATTCATTTGTTTCAAAATGTGATATTATTATTCATTTAGCTGGGCTTAATCGCCATTCTGAAGAAACTGCCATTTATGAAACAAATGTTGGTTTAGTAGTTAAATTAGTTGATTCTTTTAATAGGACAGGATTTAAAGGTCAAGTTATTTTTTCATCATCTATACAGGAGGAGAGAAATAATACATTCGGCAATTCAAAAAAAGTGGCCAGAGAATTATTTGCAAATTGGGCTAGCGATTCTAATGCCACTTTTCATGGAGTAATAATTCCAAATGTATTTGGTGCTTTTGGAAAACCATATTATAATTCAGTTGTTTCTACCTTTTGCCATCAATTAGTTAATAATAAAATCCCGCAAATAGAAACTGATGCAACACTTAATCTTATTTATATAAATGATCTTATAAAAAATATTATTGATTTATTTAACACAGTAACTATTAACAATTTTACTATTGGGCATTCAGACACATATAAGGTTTCTGAAATACTAGAACTCTTAATTAAGTTTAAAAATAATTATTTTGAAAATGGACAAATCCCTAGTTTCAATAATCAGTTTGAAATCAATCTTTTTAATACTTTCAGATCATATTTTAATTTGAATACACATTTCCCAATTAAGCATAAAAATAACATTGATGAAAGAGGAAATTTTGTTGAAATAATTAGATTAGAAACTGGAGGGCAGGTTTCATTTTCTACCACAAAAAAAGAAGTTACAAGAGGTAATCATTTTCATACAAGAAAGATTGAGAGATTTTCGGTAATAAAAGGTAAAGCACTAATCCAATTAAGAAAAATTGGAACCAGTGAAGTGTTTAATTATTATTTGTCAGGAGAAGAGCCTGCATATGTAGATATGCCAATTTGGTATACACATAATATTAAGAATATAGGTGAAGAGGAATTATATACAATGTTTTGGATTAATGAATTTTATGATGCAAATGATCCAGACACATACTTTGAAAAAGTATAAATATATGAAACAATGAATCAGCGTTTAAAAGTAATGACAGTAGTGGGCACCAGGCCTGAAATTATTCGTTTATCAAGGGTAATGAGTGCATTAGATAATTCAAAAGCTATTGAGCATATTATTGTTCACACGGGTCAAAATTATGATTACGAATTAAATCAAATATTTTTTGATGATTTAGGCATAAGAAAGCCAGATTTCTTTTTAAATGCTGCTGGAACAACCGCAACAGAAACAATAGGTCAAATATTGATAAAAATTGACCCTTTGTTGGAGAGCGAGAAGCCAGATGCTTTTATGGTTCTTGGTGATACAAATAGTTGTCTTTGTGCAATTCCAGCAAAAAAACGACACATTCCAATTTTCCATATGGAAGCAGGTAACCGTTGTTTTGATCAACGCGTTCCAGAAGAAACAAACCGTAAAATTGTTGATCATATTTCAGATATCAATCTTACTTATAGTGATATAGCGAGAGAATATTTGTTGAGAGAAGGTTTGCCAGCTGATCGGATTATCAAAACTGGTTCCCCTATATTTGAGGTTCTTACACACTATCTTCCAAGTATAAATGCTTCAGATGTTTTAAATAAGCTTGGGTTAAAGAAACATGAATACTTTGTAGTTTCTGCTCATCGTGAAGAGAATATCAACGATGCGAAGAATTTTGAGGGTTTAATGTCAAGTTTAAATCTGATCGCTGAAAAATACAGATTGCCAATAATTGTCAGTACACATCCAAGAACACAGAAGATGATTGATAAAATGGCAATTAAGATGCATGATGAAGTTAAGTTCTTAAAGCCTATGGGTTTTAACGATTATAATGCATTACAAATGTATTCCAAAGCAGTATTGTCAGATAGTGGTACAATCTCTGAAGAGTCTTCAATTTTAAATTTTCCAGCATTAAATATTAGACAAGCACATGAACGTCCAGAAGCTATGGAAGAAGCTTCTGTTATGATGGTGGGTCTTAGTCCGGAAAGAATTTTACAAGGCTTGACTCAGTTAGAAACACAAAAAAGAGGTGAGGAAAGGTCATTTAGACGTGTATCTGATTATTCAATCCCAAATGTATCAGACAAAATGGTAAGGATAATCATTAGTTATACGGATTATATCAAAAGAGTAGTTTGGAGCGAAGAAATTTAAAGAGGGTTTTAATACATTCTATTGTATTTAGTCCTGATGGGGTCTCAACTGCTTATTTATATAATGATATTGCATTAGGACTAGTAAAAAATGGCTTTGAAGTTGTTGTATTGACTACAACTCCACATTATAATGTTATTGAATCAGAACTACTTAAACAACCTATTTCAAAAAAACTTTTCGGATTATATGGCTTAAGTGATTTTAATGGTATTAAGGTTTATCACATACCATTAAAAAAATACAAAAGCACCATTTTAAGACTCTTTTCATTTGTCTATTGGCACTTGTTTTCTTTTCTTTTTAGCTTAACTTTTAGAAACTTAAATTTTGTATTAAGCCCATCTCCACCATTGAGTATTGGATTTATATCGCTTTTGATTGCAAAAATAAAAGGTGCAAAATCAGTTTATAATGTTCAAGAAATCTATCCTGATTTATTAATTAATCA